>LNFM01000480.1_pt1 | contig 124265 bp, 116 predicted proteins | sample 596031 | NCBI WGS metagenome assembly LNFM01 (sample SAMN04254537, study PRJNA301005) | activated carbon metagenome | isolation source: dual media filters at the Ann Arbor, Michigan drinking water treatment plant | place: USA: Ann Arbor | reverse complement strand
ACTGGGCCATCCGCGATTATCTCGGCAACCCGCAGGGCGGCTGGTCGCTGGTCGGCAACCCGGGCGCCTTTCTTCCTGTTTCCGGTGCTTTCTCGCCGACAGGCGGTGTCCGCCGTGATCCGGGATGCGGAGTCATTGGAGGCGAACTCCACTTCGCAGGCGCAACGCCGGTGTGCGGCTTCCAGTTCACGCCGTTCGACAACATCGTAGAAGAAGAGAATCGTTACCAGGTGCTCGGCAAAGCCGATTTCGATCTGAACGAAAAACATAACCTGTCGCTCCAGGCCTTCTATTCGGCCACGGAAGTGCCGCAGATTGCGTTCTCGCCGTCCTTCCCACCTGTCGGTGGCGCAAGCGGCCCAACGGCCGATGCCTCCATCGTGGCCGGGCAGTTCTTCGTTCCAACCACCAACCCGGGCTTTGCTGCGCTGATCAGTCAGAGCCCGGCTTCAGTGCCGGCAGGCACAGCGGGGGCGTTCCTCATTGCGACGCGCCCGCTCGGCTGGGCAGGTAATGCCCTGGCAGGTGGCCGCGGCTCCGAACGCAGCTTCAGGGAGTTCGAGCATTATCGCATTTCCGCTGAACTGAAGGGCGAACTCACGGAATCGATCAACTATGCCGCGTCGTTCACAACGGGCTCGCAGATTGGCCGCCGCACCAACGAAGACACGGTCATCAACCGTTACGCCCTGGCCCTTCGCGGGCTCGGCGGCGCGGGCTGCAACGTAGCCGCGAATACTCCGGGTGCAAACGGATGTCTCTGGTTCAATCCCTTCTCAACCGGGATTCAGACCAACGTCATCACGGGCGCTACAAATCCGAACTTTGTCCCTGGCGCAGCCAACTCTCAAGCCGTCCTCGACTTCATCCTCGAAGACACGTTTACCGAGCAGGAATACAAGCTGACGGTCATCGAAGGCGTGCTGAGCGGACAATTGCCGATTGAGCTTGGCGACGGCAATATCGGCTGGGCATTCGGCGGTCAGTACCGCGAAGAGGAATTCGATCGTCAGTTCAATGACATCGCCAACCTCAACGTCACGCCGTGCATTGCGACCGTGACGACCGGAACAACATCCTGTGCGCAACCGGTGGGTGCGTTGGGTTTCCTTGCCGGATCGCGGCCCCTCAATGCAACGCAGGACATCTACGCCATCTTTGGCGAAATGAACCTTCCGTTTACGGACAGCTTCAATGCATCGCTTGCCGCACGTTATGAGGATTACGGCGGTGAGACCGGTTCAACGTTTGACCCGAAACTGTCCGCCAAGTGGCAGGTTCTCGAGCCGCTCGCCCTGCGCGCCTCGGTCGGGACGACCTTCCGCGGCCCTGCGCTGACGCAGGTCGCTACAGGCGCTGTAACCTCTTTGCAAAACGTCGCCGGCACCTTCCGGGCGGTTGATATTCAAGGCAATCCCAATCTGAAACCGGAAAGCGCCCTGACCTACAACATCGGGACCATCTTCCAGACCGGCAACTTAAACCTGTCGGTCGATTACTGGAGCTTTGACTTCGATGATTCGGTCATCACCGAGCCAGTGGCGCCCATCGTTGCTGCTGTCTTCCCGTCGGTCGGACCGAACAATTGTGCCAACCCGGCATTTGCCGCGCTGGTTGCTCGGTTCACGTTCACCGGCCCTTGCGCCGCAACCAACGTCTCGCGCCTGAATACGCAGTATATCAACGGCCCGAACATCAAGACCTCGGGTATTGACGTCCTGGCAGACTACACGTTCGAGGATGTGTTCCTTGGCGGCGATCTTGAGGTTGGGGCCAGCGCGGCTCACGTGCTCAAGTACGACGTGGGCTCTGTCACCGTCGAAGGCATTACTGCAGGGCTGCCGTTCTCGGCAGTCGGCTTCCTGAACTTCCAGACGATCGCTACGCCTCTGCCGGAAACGAAGCTGGAAACTTATGCAAACTTCTCGACCGACAACACCAATACACGCCTGACGGCGCGTTATGTTGGCGAGTATGAAGACCAGCGTGCGAGCCTGTTCACGGCGCCAAATACCGTGACCGGTACGCCGATCCTGGTGGCTCAGGGACAGACGATCAAGGAGCAGCTGGTGTTCGACTCCACCTTTGTCTGGTCCCTGCCGGGCGATACGACGGTGTCCTTCTCGGTCGAGAATATCCTCGATTCTGATCCGTCCTTCGCGCGCCTCGAGCTGAACTATGATCCGTTCACGGGCGATGCCGTTGGCCGCACGTTCAAGGTCGGCTTCACGAAGCGTTTCGGCGCAGGCAACTAAGCCTTCTGCATACATACCTTATCGAGCGGCCCCGGGAGACCGGGGCCGTTTCTTTTAGGGCGCCGCGCAAAGAAAAAGGGCAGGCTGTGAAGCCTGCCCTTCTCTGTTTGCAAAAGGGGGCGGATCAGCCCTTGATCGAGAACTCGATCCCGATGATGCTGCCTGGTTGCAGCGGCTGGAAGGTGCTGGCAGCGCGCGTCAGAGGGCGCCGAGGGCCCGGCCGGTGATCTCGCCAGCTTCACGCGCGGCCTGCCGGGCGGTCGACGAGATGGGGGTGAGGTTCAGGAAGCCGTGCACCATGGAGGCGTATTCGCGCTCGGTTGTGCGCACGCCGAGGGCGCGCAGCTTCGAGGCATAGGCGAGGCCTTCATCGTGCAGCGGGTCCCAGCCGCAGACGATGATGTGGGCCGGGGGAAGGGCTTTCAGATCCTCGGACGGAGCGAACAGGGGCGAGATGCGCCGGTCCATGTAGGCGCCGGGGTCGGGCAGGTAATGGCCGCGGAAGAACTCGAACAGCCCGGCCGAGATGAACAGGCCGCTTTCCTGCGGGGTCATCTTCTTGGAGCGGATGTCGGCGAACTGGAGCAGGGGATAGAGCAGCAGCTGGAAGGCGGGCTTCGGCCCCCGGACGCGCACCATCTCCTGCGCCAGATAGGCCGCGATATTGCCGCCGGCGCTGTCACCGGCCACGGCGACGCGGGCCGGGTCGATGCCGGCTTTCGCCGCGCCGCGCTCCTGCACCCAGGCCCAGGCCGCGAGGGCGTCCTCGTGCGCGCTGGGGAAGCGGTTTTCGGGCGCGAGGCGGTAGTCGATGGCCAGCACGCGGCAACGCGAGCCTTCGGCCAGGCGGCGGCACAGCATGTCATGGCTGTCGAGATCGCCGAGGACAAAGCCGCCGCCATGGAAGAACAGGATGCCGGGGCCGGGCGGCACGCCGGCGCCGAGGGGCACGTACAGGCGCGCCTTGATATTGCCGGCGGCGCCCGGAATGATCAGCGGACGGACTTCCGCCAGCTCCGGCGCATCCGGCTCGGCGCTGTAGTCCATGCGCAGGAATTCGCGGCGCAGGCGGTCGACGGGGAGTTTCAGGTCAAGCGGCTTCAGTTCCGGAAAACTGAACCGGCCCCGAAGGTTGCGAAAGGCGTCATCGAACGTCATGTGCGCGCCACTGCCTGCCAATTCCGGCGATGTGAGGGCAGGGTGATGACGATGCAAGCACCGGGCCAATCACGGCCCGGTGAATGCGGCCTCAGAGCGCGATAACGCCCGGCGCAAGCGGCTCGGCATACAGGGCCTGCACAAGATTTGCGCGGCGGGAAATGACGAGGCGCTGGTTCACATAGCCCTTGTCGGTGATCTCGCCGGCATCGATGCTGGGCGCTTCGGTCATCACCATCAGGCGCTTGATACGGCGGGACGAGCCCTGTTCGGACGCGTTGAAGGCGGCGGCCTTGCGGGTCAGGTCGCCGACGAGCGCGGCAAAGCCCTTGGCCGGATCGCCGGCCGCCTTGATGTATTGCTCGGCGGTGGCGGGCGAAGGCCAGACGAGGGCGGTGGCGAAGTCCTTGTCCTGGCCGCAGATCACGGCGTCAAAAATCAGCGGCGAGCAGGCGGCGACGAAATCCGGACGCAGCGTGCCGACCGAGACCCAGGTGCCGGAGGAGAGCTTGAAATCCTCCCCGACGCGGCCGTCGAAGATCAGGCCCTTGTTCGGGTCGGTCTCGTCGACGAACTTCACCGCGTCGCCGAGGCAGTAGAAGCCTTCCTCGTCGAACACTTCGGCGTTCTTCTTCGGGTCGCCCAGATAGCCCGGCATGACGGTCGGGCCCTTGACGCGGACTTCCAGTTTCTCGCCGTTCGGCACCAGTTTCAGGGTCGTGCCCGGCAGCGGCAGGCCGATCAGGCCGACGCGTTCGACTTCCCAATGCACCACGGTGATGCCCTGCGTTTCGGTGGCGCCGTACATGGTGACGATGGGAATGCGGCGGCCGGTGGCCTTGATCGAGAGGGCCTGCAGGCGGTCATAGAGGTCGTCCGAGAGCGTCGCGCCGCCATATCCGATAGAGCGCATGTTCTTGAAGAAGGCTTTCAGCAGAGAGTCGTCCTGCTCCATGGCTTCGGCGAGCATGGAGAGGGCGATGGGCGCTGTTCCGAACACGGACGGACTGGCTTCGCGGATGTTGCGGATGGTCTCGTGGAAGAGGGCGGGCGTCGGCTTGCCGCCATCGATCCAGAAGGTCGAGCCGTTCCAGAGCGCGCCGTTGAAGTTCACGTTGGAGCCGGAGATGTGGTTCCAGGGGAGCCAGTCGAGGAAGCTGTCGACGCGGTCCGGATCGTGCTCGGGGTCGCGGCTGGTATCCTTCAGGCCTTCCTGGCCGCCGATCATCGAACACATGGCGCCCTGCGTCGTCGGCACCGGCTTCGGCATGCCGGTCGAGCCGGAGGTGAAGAGGTATTTCGCGATGCTGGCATCGTTCAGTTTCGCCATGGCGGCGGCGACGGCGGGCGTCGGCGTGGTGGCGCAGAGCGCGTCATAGGAGATCACCGCATTGTCGCCCTCGGGCGCGGCGCTGACGATCTTGAACGCGCCGGCGGGGAGCGCGGCTATGGCTTTCTTGAAGGGCGCGAGCTGTTCGGCAAAGACGACGGCGGGTTTCACCGTGTTGAAGCAATGCTTCAGCTTGTCGAAATCAGACGACATCGTGGAATAGGGAACGGAGATCGGGGCCGCCGGGGCGCCGATCTTCTGCGCGGCGAGGATGACCATCGCGGCGCGGATCGAGTTGCCCGAGAGCAGCATGACGGGCGCATCGGGGCCGGCGCCGAGATCGAGGAAAGCCTGGGCGAGGCTGTCAGTGATCGTCTTCGCTTCGCCGTAAGTCAGCGTCACCCATTCATCCGTCTTCGGATCACGTTCCCGCAGGAAGGGACGCTCCGGATGCTGCGCGGCGCGCTCGTCGAGGCAATGCGGCACCGTCTTCGGGCGATCGCCGGGGGCCTGGTTAGCGGAGATGTAGAACGTGCCATCCTTGCGCGTCATCGAGACGTCCGGCGTCTTCTGCGGCAGGGGGCGGAATGCGGGCAGGGTCTGTCCCTCGGCCATGATATGTCTCCTCCGGTATCGGTGCGGGCTTTGCTGCCTGACGAATAGTGCCTTCAGGATGCCATGCAACCGGTGACGCGGGGAGAGGCTTCCTGCTGTCAGGCCTGCGCTTTTACAGCGTCCGCAACGAGGGCGAGCGCGCGGTGCATGAGTTCGGCGTCGAGCGCTTCGGCCATCACGCGGATCAACGGCTCCGTGCCGGATTTACGCACGACCATCCGTCCACGGCTTCCGAGCAGGGCGTCCGCTTCGGCCAGCGCGGCCTTGACCCTATCAGATTCGATAGGGTTGGCGCCGGTATAGCGGATGTTGACGAGTTTCTGCGGCGCCGGTTCGAACACGCGCAGCAGGGTAGAGGCTTTGCCACCGCGCGCGGCGAGCACCGCGAGCACCTGCAGGCCTGCGAGCAGGCCGTCGCCGGTGGTCGAGACATCCGACAGGATGATGTGGCCGGATTGCTCGCCGCCGAGATTGAAGCCGTGCTGGCGCATGTGCTCGCCGACATACCGGTCGCCGACTTTCGTGCGCGCGAGCGAGAGGTCGGAGGCTTTCAGGTATTCGTCGAGGCCCATGTTGGACATGACCGTGGCGACCATGCCGCCGCCCTTGAGGCGCTGCGTGCGGTGCATCTCGGACGCAATCAGCGCCATCACCTGGTCGCCGTCCGCTTCCTCGCCGGTTTCGTCCACGACGATCAGGCGGTCCGCGTCGCCGTCGAGGGCGATGCCGATGTCCGCGCCGGTTTCGAGCACGGCGGCTTTCAGCGCGCCGGTCGCTGTAGAGCCTACGCCGGCATTGATGTTGACGCCGTCCGGCTCGGCGCCGATCAGCGTCAGCTGCGCGCCGAGGCGGCGCAGCGCTTCGGGCGCCGTTTCGAAGCCGGCGCCGTGGGCGCAGTCGAGCACGACTTTCAGACGCGAGAAGTCCTGGCCCTTGCCGATCGTCTCGAGGCAGCGGCCGATATAGCGCCGGCCGGCGCCCGCCATGCCGGCGGGTTCGGAAATCGCGGCCGGCGGCGCATAGTCGCCTTCAAAGGCGGCGGCCATCGCCGCTTCGAGCGCTTCCTCGACATCATCCGTGAACTTCACGCCTTCGGGGCTGAAGAGTTTCAGGCCGTTGTCTTCGTACTTGTTGTGGCTGGCCGAGACCATGAAGCCGAGCGCGGCGCCGGTCTCCCGGGTGATCAGCGCGACGGCGGGCGTGGGCACGACGCCGAGGCGGACCGGCTTGACGCCCATCGAGGTGAGGCCGGCGATCAGGGCGGCTTCGATCATCTTGCCGGAGCGGCGCGTGTCGCGGCCGATGACGACTTCGCGGCAACCTTCCGGGGCGAAAGTCCGCGCCGCAGCGATGGCGAGGCGCAGAGCGGTCTCGGCCGTCATCGGGGCCTTGTTGATCCGCCCACGGATTCCGTCTGTGCCGAAATATTGCCGTGCCATGCTGAACCCCCGCGCCGTCAAAGCGGCGTCACATCTCCGTACACGATAAAGTCCGGATTGTCGTATCCGCGGTCCCGCTTGCCGTAGAGCAGGGGCGCGTGGTCGAGTGTCAGGACGCGGCCACCGGCGGCTTCCACGACAGCCTGCCCGGCGGCAGTGTCCCATTCCATGGTGCGGCCAAGGCGGGGATAGACGTCCGCTTCACCGGCCGCGACGAGACAAAACTTGAGGGCGGAGCCTGCGCCAGCGATTTCCTTCACCGGATACTTCGCGAGCCAGGTGTCGGTTTCCGGCGAGCGGTGGGACTTGGAGGCGACCGCGGTGAGGCCGTCCGCAGGCGCCGGACGGATGCGCAGGGAGTTGCGCTTCCTCGGCACCGGGCCATCCGGCGCGGCTTTCGACTGCCAGGCGATGGACGGGCTTTCGGCGACGAACAGGCGGTGTAGCGCCGGGGCATAGACGACGCCCATCACCGGGCGGCCGTGCTCGATGATCGCGATATTGACCGTGAACTCGCCATTCTTCGCGACGAACTCCTTGGTGCCGTCGAGCGGATCGACGAGCGCGAAGCGGCTGCCGTGTTCGGGGATGTTTCCGCCGGCCACTGATTCTTCCGCGATCACCTGAAGCTCCGGCTCGGCCTCGGCCAGCCCCTTCAGGATGATTGCTTCGGCGAGACCGTCTGCCTCCGTCAGAAGGGACGCATCCAGCTTGGTCTCGACCGAGAAATCGGTGCGGTAGACGCGCATGATCTCCTTGCCAGCGGCGAGGGCAATGCTGGCTAGGGTTTCGGCGGAAACGGCCATGGGGTTACTGCATCACGCTGATCAGCTCGACTTCGAACTGTAGCGGCGCGTTCGGCGGGATCGGGCCGCCGGGCGTGCCTTCGGCGCCGTAGGCGAGGTTGGCCGGCACGTAGACCATCCAGCGATCGCCCGGCTTCATGAGGGCGAGGGCTTCAACCCAGCCGTCGATGAGGCCGTTCGACGGGAATGCTTCCGGTTCGCCGCGCTCATAAGAGCTGTCGAACAGGGCGCCGGTGTCGGCGAGGCGGCCTTCATAGTGGACGAGAACGAATTGTCCGTTCACGGGCGGTGCGCCCGCCGGGTCGCCGCTGGCGAGCACGGCGTATTGCAGGCCGGATTCGGTTTTCACGACTTCCGGAGCGGCCGGGTTCCATGGGAAGTATTTCGTCCAGGCGTCGGCGTCGGCCACTTTCGGCACCTCGATGCCGAGCAGCTGGACAAGGAAGACAAGGTCGTCGCCCGCCTTGATCACATCGCCGCGCGGCTGGTCGCCGTATGCGAGAGCGCTCGGGATGTAGAAGAGGTATTCGTCGCCTTCGGACATTTCCTGCAGGCCCATCGTCCAGCCGGGGATGACCTGGTTGAGACGGAAGCTGGCGGGCTCGCCGCGGTCGAGCGAGGAGTCGAATTTCTCGCCGGTGGCAAGGCGGCCTTCATAATGGACGCTTACGCGGTCGGTCGCGACCGGCTTCTTGCCGCCGTCCGGGCCTTCCTTCAGCACGATGTATTGCAGGCCCATCGGACCGTTTTTGACATCCTGACCCGTCGGGTTCCAGGGCAGGTGGTCCTTGAAGGCAGCAGGCATGGTGTCATCCGTGAAGGGCGGTGGGGGAAGGACGCCGTCAGCCGGCGCGGTGATGGGGTTTGGCGAGCAGGCCGTCAGGGTTAGGGCAGCCAGAGCGGGGATAAGCAGTGTGCGGAGCATGTGAGCTTGTCTCTCTTCGGGGGATCAGATCGCGCGCGGCGGGTATCCCGCCTGGGCAAGGGCATCGATGACTTCCTGCGTATGCTGGCTGTCACGGGTTTCCATCAGGATGTCGAACTCAGCGCCCTTGGCCGGCACGTCAAGCGCGATCCGGTTGTGGGCGACTTCCATGATATTGGCGCCGTTGTCGCCGATGATCTTGGAAACAAGTGCGAGCAGGCCCGGGCGGTCATCGCCGACGATGCGGATGCGGGCGAGCCGGTTCTCGCGCACGAGGGCGCGGGTCAGCACCGAAGCGAGGAGACGCGTGTCGATATTGCCGCCGCAGAGGACCAGGCCAACCTTGCGGCCATAGAAGCGTGTCGGATGCGCGAGCAGCGCGGCGAGACCGGCGGCGCCTGCGCCTTCGGCAATCGTCTTCTCGACTTCGGCGAACAGCGTGATCGCGCGCTCGAGGTGTTCTTCCTCAACGAGGAGGATGTCGTCCAGCAGCTGCTCGGCGATGCGGCGCGTCAGCTTGCCGACTTCTTTCACGGCGATGCCTTCGGCGATTGTGGCGCCGCCCATCTTGGGCGTCTTGCCGCGCAGGGCGGCGTGCATGCAAGGGTACATCGCGGCTTCGACGCCGATGATCTTGATGTCCGGCTTCAGCGCCTTTGCCGCGACTGCGATGCCGGAGATCAGTCCGCCGCCGCCGATGGGCACGACGAGGGTGTCGAGGTCTGGCTGATCGGCCAGCATTTCGAGCGCGATGGTGCCCTGGCCGGCGATGATGTCGAGGTCATCGAACGGGTGGATGAAGACCAGGCCTTCCTTCTCGCCGAGCTTGAGGGCGTAGTCCTTCGCCTCGTCGAACATGAGGCCTTCGAGGATGACCCGGGCGCCGTGGTCGCGGGTATGCTCGACCTTGTTGAAAGGCGTGGTCTCGGCCATCACGATCGTCGCCGGGATGCCGAGGCGGCGGGCATGGTAGGCGACGCCCTGGGCATGGTTACCGGCCGAGGCTGCAATCACGCCGCGGCGCTTTTCGTCGTCGGTCAGCTTGGACAGCTTGTTGAGCGCGCCGCGCTCCTTGAAGGCCGCCGTGTACTGGCGGTTCTCGAACTTGATCCAGATATCCGCCCCGGTAATCGCCGACAGGGTGCGCGAATGCGCCAGCTCCGTCCGCTCGATGTTTCCTTCGAGGACTTTGGCGGCGGCCTGCACGTCGGCAAGCGTTACAAGGGGGTCTGGCGGCAAGGTATCGGGCATGGGGCGGGGTCCGGCTGAAGCGGGCGAACCCTATGCGGGGAGGCCTTAACTTACAAGCAATCCCGCTGTGCCCGGAGCTGGGTCATGCTCGGCGACCCAATGACCGGGGCCAATGGGGACGAGCTGGGCCTGGTACTGCTCGGCTTCAGGGTTATCGATGACCTTGGATTTGAGGAACCGCAGCGCCGCCCGGCTGTCGAGGGGGCTAGGCAGGTCGCCGGTCAGCTTCAGCTTTTCGCGCGCCCGCTCACCTCTGGGGTCCGCGTTCGGCACGGCGGCGATCAGGGCCTTGGTGTAGGGATGGCGGGCATCGGTATAGATGGTGCTGCGCCCGGCCAGTTCGACGACGCGCCCAAGATACAGCACCATGACGCGGTGGCTGATCTGGCGGACGACCGCGAGGTCATGGCTGATGAAAATCATCGCAAGGCCGAACTCCTTCTGCAGTTCGATCAGCAGGTCCACGACCTGCGCCTGCACGGATACGTCGAGGGCCGAGACGGCCTCGTCGCAGATCACCAGTTTCGGCTGCAGGATCATCGCGCGGGCAATGCCGACGCGCTGGTTCTGGCCGCCGGAGAGCTCATGCGGATAGCGGTTGATGAGGTTCGGATCGAGGCCGACGCGGGGCAGGATCTCGCGCACCTTCGCTTCGCGCTGTAGTCTGTTGAGGCCCGGCTCGTGAACCTGCAGGGGTTCGGCAATCGAAGCGCCGATCGTCATCCGTGGGTCGAGGCTGGCGAGGGGGTCCTGGAAGACGATCTGCAGGTCGTCGCGCAGGGCATTCATTTCGCGGGCGCCGGCCTTCGAGATGTCCTTGCCGAGCCAGGCGACCGTACCGGCGGTCGGCGGAATAAGGCGCAGCACGCCGCGAGCGAGAGTGGACTTGCCGCAGCCGGATTCGCCGACGACGCCGAGCGTTTCGCCAGGGCGCAGGTCGAAGCTGACGCCGTTGACGGCCTTCAGCGGCTTGGTCTTGCCGAACAGGCCGCCCTTCACCTGGATCGGGAAGTGAACCTTCATGTCATCGACCTGCAGCACCGGGGCGATGTCCGGAGAGGGGGCAGGAGAGAGGGGCGGGCGGCCCGGCGGATCCGGCAGGTCGATGCGCGGAACGGCGGCCAGCAGCATCTTGGTGTAGGGATGTCGCGGGGCGTAGAAGATGTCGTCCACCGCGCCCTGTTCGACGATCTCGCCGTGACGCATCACAATCACGCGGTCGCACATGCGGGCGACGACGCCCATGTTGTGGGTGATCAGGACGATGCCGGTGCCGGTCTCCCGCTTCAGTTCGTCCATCAGCTCGAGGACCTGTGCCTGCACGGTCACGTCAAGCGCAGTGGTCGGCTCGTCGGCGATCAGCAGTTTCGGGCCGCACAGCATGGCGATGGCAATCATCACTCGCTGGCGCATGCCGCCGGAGAGCTCATGGGGGAACTGGTCGAGCCGGCGGGCGGCTTCCGGAATGCGGACATGCTCAAGCCAGTCGACGCAGCGCTTGTTGGCCTCGTTGCCTTTCAGGCCTTTGTGCAGCGCCAGGATCTCGCGCATCTGGGCGCCGACCGTCATGTGGGGCGTCAGGCTGGTCAGCGGGTCCTGGAAGATCATCGACATCTCGGCGCCGCGGATCCTGCGCAGCTCGGCCTTGGGGGCCGTCAGCATGTCTGTGCCGTTGAACAGGATCTGGCCGGTAGCGCTGCCGTTCTCGGCGAGCAGTCCCATCGCCGCAAGGGCCGACTGGCTCTTGCCGGAGCCGCTTTCGCCGACGATGCCGAGGCATTCACCGGCTGATACCTGAAAGGAAATTCCCCTGACAGCGTTTACGGTGCCATCAGCGGTGTCGAAATTTACGGCGAGGTCTTTCACGGTCAGGATCGTCATTCCCCACGGGTAGCGCCTTGAAACCGCCGCGCAAAGAGGTGGCGCGCAGAAAACAGGAACGCCGCGCCTCCTGTGGGGTAGGAGACGCGGCGTAACTGCGGCTGGCTGCCGGCAAGGCCGGCAGGGCCTCAGTATTTGTAGGCGAGGCCGACGCCCACGACGAGCGGGTTGATATCGACATCGGCGTTCACGGTGGCGCCCAGGGCGGTCGTGAAGTCGACCGTCACATCCGTGTTGATCCAGATCTTCTTGATGTCGACGTTGAGGGCGAAGCCGCCCTCCTTGCCGTCGAGGTCGTAGTCGAAACCAGCCTGCACGGCGGGTCCGAAGCTCGGATCATAGTCCATGCCGTCTGCGACCGGGCCTTCGTCCTCGTTGAAGAAGAAGGTCGCGTTCACGCCGGCGCCGACATAGGGCTTGAACTTGCTGCCGTTCTGGAAGTGGTATTGCAGGGTCAGGGTCGGCGGCAGGAGCCAGACGTCGCCCAGATCGACGGTGGCGTTGGTCAGGGCGCCCGGTACGGTCACGTTGACGGCGCTGACATCATGCGGTGTGACGGCGAGGATCAGCTCGGCGGCGATGTTGTCGGTGAAGAAGTAGGTGATGTCGAATTCGGGGACATACTGGTCGCCGATGTCGGCGTCGCCCGCGAGGCCTGCGCCGCCAACCGACAGCGCGGCAGATTCGTCCGGCAGCACGGCAAGGACGCGCGCGCGCAGCATCCAGGGACTGTCTTCCGCCGTCGCGGTTCCGGCAAGTCCGGTGAGGGCTGTGCCCATCATCAGAGCGGCAAGAAGGAGCTTTTTCATCGCTTGGTTCCCATCATTTTGGTGAGTGATGGATCCTAGTTAAACCTCTGGAATTGTTCGTGAAATTGGCCAGCTTGACGCGCGTCGGCGAGCCGCGCGGCACAAGCGCGCGACTAAGTAATCGTCCGTATTGAGACGAAATTCGCAGCGGCGCAGGTTGAGGGGAATGCGGCGGGGACCCGCAGAGGAATTCCTTGCCACTGCACATTTCGCGTGTGCTCAAGGGGTAGGCGCCTGCCCCTGAGGAAAGGCTTGAACTTCCGGCCTCCAGTTGGGAACATGGCCCCTTTCCTTGTTCCCGGCTGGAGTGCACCTGATGCCCGTCATGAATTTTCTCACCCAATGCGTGTTTGATGCTGGGGCGCTGAAACAGCTTGCGGCGCTGGCCAAGGGCAAGGGGATCACCCGGCCCTTCATCGTCACGGACGCGGGCATCAAGGCCTCCGGCATCCTGGCAAAGGTCGAGGATGCACTCGGCGTGGCGCCGGCCGGCGTGTTTGCCGAGACGGTCTCGAACCCGACCGAGACGCAGACGAAGATTGCGGCAAAGCTCTATAAGGAGTCCGGCGCAGACGGCATCATCGCGGTCGGCGGCGGCTCGTCCATGGACCACGCCAAGGCGATCGGCCTCCTGGCTTCCCATAGCGAACCGCTGGAAACCTACGCGGCGATCATCGGCGGCGCCAAGAAGATCGGCAAGATCCCGCCCCTGATCGCGATACCGACCACGGCAGGTACCGGCTCGGAAGTCTCGGTCGGCATGGTCATCATCATGGAGAATGGCCGCAAGGAAACCTTTGCCTCACCGAACCTGATCCCCGTGGTCGCGCTCTGCGATCCGGACCTGACGCTCGGCCTGCCCGCGGGTCTCACCGCGGCAACCGGCATGGACGCACTGACGCATTGTATCGAAGCGGTGCTGACACCGTCGATCAATCCGCCTGCGGAAGGTATCGGCTATGACGGCGCGCAGCGCGCCTTCGGTCAGGGCATGCTGGTACGCGCGGTCAAGGACGGCTCGGACGCCGAAGCGCGCTGGCACATGATGATGGCGAGCTATGAGGGCGCGCTTGCCTTCGTGAAAGGCCTCGGCGGCGTGCATGCGCTAAGCCATGCGGCCGGGCGTCTGGAACAGAAGAAGCTGCACCACGGCACGCTGAACGCCGTTTTCCTGCCCCACATCCTGCGCTTCCATCACGGCGCGGCGGACGCCAAATACGTCCGCCTGCGGCAGGTCATGGGCCTGAAAGCGGGCGCTGATCTGGCCGACGCGATTCAGGATCTCAACAACACCATTGGCATTCCGAAGAACCTGACGGCGATGGGACTCGCCGCATCGGACGCGCCGGGCATCGTCGACTACGCGCTGAAAGACCTCGCCCACTTCGGCAACCCGCGCCCGATGAGCGCAGACGACTATGCCAAGGTCTACGAAACAGCGCTCGGCTAGTGCCTGCCCGCTCCGTGGGCCGATCAGCCGGGGCTCGCGCTGAGCCCCGGCTGATCGGCTGGTCTATTCCGCTTCGAGAACCGGCAGGCCGAGCGCCTGTTCGATATCCGCCCAGCTGATAACCTTGAAGTTCTGGTCCTGCCCGGACTTCGGGTTGCCGTCGTCCTGAACGGTCAGTATGCCGCGCGGATAGCCAGGCAGCGCGCCGGAGAAGACGTCGAGACCGTCCGTATGCGTCACGGCGTCGATGCCGAGGGCGGCGTTCTCGCCGATGGAGAAGCTGCCCATCGGGGTGTGCGGGGCCTTGCGATCGTAGACCACGAACCGGTTTGCGGACTGGGCCGAGACGACGATCCAGCCGGCGCCGTCCCTGCCGCGCCACAGCGAGACACCTTCGACATCCGCCACCAAGCCGGCCGCGCCGCCGACGACATCGATCTGCTCCGGCACAAGCGCGGCATCGCGGTAGGCCATCTTCCAGAGACCCTGATTTTCCTCGCCCACGAACAGCAGGCCCTGCACCTCGTCAAACACGCAGCCTTCCAGCTGGGTTGCCAGCTTTACCGTCTTCAGAAGTTCGCCGGTCAGCTCTGGGGGGCTCTCGGAAACGGCCCAGATTTCCACCGTTCCGTCCTTGTACGTCACACCTGCCAGGTCCCGGCCGCCTTCGCGTCCTGAGCAGATGCCATACGGCTCCAGGCGACCGGTCGGCACGTCGCCCCGGTGCGAAACGGCGCCTGTGGCGCGGTCGACCAGAAACACGGAAATCGCATTCACCTGGTCATTGCTGGCCACGGCGACATCATAGGGGCGATCCGCAGACTGACGGAGATCGACATTGTTGATCAGGCCGATCGGCAGACGCGCCGCTTCGCTTCCGTCGAGATTGTAGACGACGAGGCCTTCCTGCTTGTTGGTGCCGAGGATCAGCGATTTCGCCGCGTCCTGCGGGTGCAGCCAGAGGGCCGGATCATCCGCCGCGTCGCCGCGAGCACCGGCCGGGGCCGTCTCCATTGTGGCGGTGACGATGACCTGCCCGTCGATGACCGGAGGGGCGGACGCGCAGCCGGCGATGAGCGCGAAAGACGTGGCGGCGGCGAAGAGGGAGGGGCGCAACATGGAGGAATTTCCTTCTTGAATGAGAAGTCTAGGGGCATTGCCGGTCCGGACTGCCAAACGCCTGACTGGCAATGTCAGCCAAATGTCAGTCAGCTGAGCGGCGCTGATAGGCCAAGGTGGCTTCCGGCACGGGGCGGCCGGACATGTCTTCCGGCGTTGTAAAGACGCGCACGGTCATCTCGTCTTCGGTCAGTTCAAGATGCATCAGGCCCCAGATATTGCCCTTCGAGAACGGATTGGAAAGTCCCGGGTTGGCAGCGAGCTGGTTGGCCATGAATTTCGGATGAAGCGGCCGGTATTTGGAGCCCGCGCCGGAAACAAGCAGCGGCAAGGGCGGGCGGCCGGTGACGCCTTCGCTGCGGCAATCATCCTCATAGACCTCAAGCATGTGGTCATCGCCGGAGATGTAGACGTCGGCATGCTGACAAACAGCGCCCATGTAAAGCGCGCGTAAGGAGTGCGCCTTCTCGAACTTGCTGCCCCCGCCGGACCAGAGTGCATGATGGCCGATGACGATTTTCCAGCGGGCCCTGGACTCCGCGAGCGACTGGCTGAGCCATTCGACCATGCGCTTTTCGCCCTCCGTGGCGGGCTTCACGAAGTCGTCCCAGGCTTCCATTTCGCCGGTCCGGACTTCGCGGCCCTCCGCATCCAGATTGTTGACATGCACCGATGTGCTGGCCAGCAACATTTCGGTGTCCACGACGAAGAGTTCGACGAAGCCTTCAAGGCCGGCTGGTTCGGCGCGGTAGAAAAAATCAGGCATCGTGAAATTGGGATGGTCCTGAAAGTAGTTCATCTGCGCCGTCGTGGCTTCGCGGGAGATGCGCCAGTCGTGATTTCCCATCAGGGCGTAGATGGTGAAACCCGGCGTACCGGCGCCCAGCTTGCCATAGGGACGATCCAGCATGTCGTAGAAGCGGCGCGCATCGGTGACGCCGTCAGCGCCGAGAGTGGCACCATCGGGATAGATATTGTCGCCGACCATTGCCGCGAAATTGCAACCGAGCGTCCGGCAAATCTCGTCGGCAGCGAAGGCAACCGGATACATCCCGCTGGCTTCGATAAAGCCGCCGAGGGCGGATTCGAAAACCCAGGGCGTTGGTGTGAATCCGGCCATGTCCGGGTTGCGTTCCAGCCAGTCGATGGCCTGCGCGGAAAGATAGGAACCCAGCGTGCGGTGCGGGGTGTCCTCTTCGTCATAGCGCTCGTATGAGGGAATGTAGCCGGTGTCTCCCACGACAGCGAACCGCGCCGTCCGGCTGTCTGCACTTGCAGTGCCCGTATGGCTACATGCGGAAAGCGCCAACGCCAGGACCCCGACCATAAGGGTTTTCTGCATGACGCTCTCCTCCTGAACTCTTGAATCTATCCCGAAGGAAGCCACCGGTCCTGGCATCTCGCCAGGACCGGTGCATCTCATCGGAAGTTCGCTTTGACACCAAACTTCGCGGTCCAGCTGTATTCTTCATACTGAAGAAGACGATCATGGTCCGGACCTTCCTGGTAGGCTGTATAGGTCGCGTCGTTCAGGTTCACAAGTTCGCAAAAGGATCCGGAAGTTCTGGTTGGCGGCGCCGAAGCGCAGGCCGAATCGGCAAAAACAGAGGCGGCAGCACGGAGAGTTGGGCTTAGTATGTGACAGGTCTCCTTCAGTTCAGCGCGGCGATTGGCGCCGCCATATCGCTCTGCTGTGACACAAAAGATACTGTCACAAAAATGATACTGATCCGTCACCTGATTGCGAAGATCCAGTGGTAGCCGCCCTGCATAGACAACTGGGGTGTTCCATGAAAACCAAACTTTCTCTCCTTGCCGGGGCGAGCTTCGTCACGCTTTGCCTGAGCGCAGCCATCTCCGCATCCGCGCAGACTGCGCCGGCGGCAACCACCGAAGAGGAGGATCCGATCCTCCGTGCCGAGACGGTCGTGGTTCAGGGCGAGATCACCTATCGCAACCGCAGCGAAGAAACCGTCCAGACGCTCGAATATGGCCAGGACTATTTCCAGCGCTTCGAGCCGCTGACCGCCGGCGACGCCCTCAAGCGCGTGCCTTCGGTTACCTTCCTGTCCGACGTGATCGAGAGCGACGGCGCACGTCTGCGCGGCCTCGACCCGGGCTACACCCAGATCCTCATCAACGGCGAAAAGGTTCCCGGTTCGAACGCCGACCGTTCCTTCTTCCTCGACCGCATCCCGGCCGAACTGATCGACCGCGTCGAAATCGTCCGCTCCTCGTCGGCCCGCCGTTCGGGTGACGCCCTTGCGGGTACACTGAACATCGTCCTGCGTGACGGCTACGAACTGGACGGCGGCTATATCCGCGTTGGCGGTCTGGCATTCGACGACGGCGAGTTCAAGGAAAGCCTCGGCGGCGTCTATGGCGGCGCAGTTGGTCCGGGCCGCCTTTTGCTCGGCGCAAACCTGCAGGGCCGTTACAACCCGAAACTCAAGTCTTCGCAGCGCTTCGGCGACAGCCCTGAGAATAACCCGACCTTCCGCGTCGATGATTTCGACAACCGCGAAGACCAGACCGACACGCGCGACGGCACGGATTACTCCTTCAACGCCGATTACAGCATCGATTCCGACGACGGCACCGACATCAACCTTTCCGGCTTCTACGTGAAGACCGAAAGGACTGAAGACGAACGTTCGTTCGAGTATGACGATCCGACCGCAATCACCGGTCCGGTGCGCCGCGCCGTTGCGGGCAACCTTCTGACCGACAATGCCAACCTCAACGAGATCAACCAGGAGAACTACTCCCTGCGTGCGGTCGTCGAGGAAGAATGGGCGGCGGGTGAAACCACTCTGAAAGTCGGCCTCGCGAATTTCGACGAGAGCCAGTACGAGACGGAAGACGAAATCGACTTTGATCGCACCACGCCGCGTTACACGGGCGATCTTACGATTGTCGGTATCGTCGATGAAGAGTTCTTCGGCGAATTCGCGCATGAGATCGAGACCGGCGACAACACCGAGTTTGAGTTCGGCCTCTTCTATCAGGTTAAGCAACGCGACACCGACATTCGCACGCAGCGCAACCGGTTCAACGTACCGGTTGCCCTCCGCAATACCTGGGATCAATTCTCGAACAACCCGGAAGTGGCCCGGATCGGCTGGACGAACCTGCAGCCCGTTGTTGGTGGCCTGAGCCAGATTGACGAGGAACGTTTCGACGGCTTTGCCGTGCTGAACGGCGAAAGCGGCCCCCTCGCCTGGGAAGCCGGCCTTCGCTACGAGAACACGACAGTCGACATCACGGACCTCACCGTGGCTCCGGCCGATCGCGCCACGAACAACAACTTCTCGTTCTTGCTGCCTTCGGCTCACCTGAAGTATGACGTCACCGCTGCCGACCGGATTTCCGCCTCCGTGGCGCGCACGGTCCGCCGGCCCAACTTCGACTTCATCTCGCCGGCGCTGCTAGAAGCCGAACTTGGCGACAACGACCTGCTCGGCAATCCGGACCTTGAGCCGGAAAGCGCCTGGGGCGCCGATCTCGGCTACGAGCGCCGCCTCGGTTCGGCCGGCGTGTTCGGGGTCAACCTGTTCTACCGCGACGTCAAAGACCTGGTTGAAGTCGCCAACACCGGCGTTGAAGGCTCGGAAGGGCCCGGCACCTTTGTGCTGCAGCCGCAGAACACCGGTGATGGCAGTGTCTACGGTATCGAACTCGACCTCTCCACGCCGCTGACCGTCGTTGGCCTCCCGAATACGGGTGCCTTCGCCAACTTCTCCTGGCTCGACAGCGATATCGAAGACGGGTTCGGATCGCGCCGCTTCAACGATCAATCCGAGTTCGTCTACAACTTCGGTTTCATCCACGACCTCGTTGCGTTGGACGCGGCTTTCGGCGCAACCTATCGCAAGCAGGGTGACGCTTTCGGCCGCGTGATCGGCGAAGAGATCACCACGTCTTATGGCGCCGACCTTGAAGTCTTCATCGAGAAACGCCTCGGTGACAGCTTCACGATCCGGGCCGTCGGCTCGAACCTGCTGAACGGTTCGAAGGACGAAGTGTTCAACAAGTTCACCACGATCCAGGACCAGATCGACCGCAGCTTTGACGAGTACGAACTCGAATCCGAAGAAGCCGGCCCGGTATTCCAGCTCATGGCCCGCTACGCTTTCTGATCCGGTCCTCAGCACACAGATGAAGGCGGGCCGCAGCACTTTGCTGCGGCCCGTTTTCGTTGGGGCTCAGCCCCGCGTCTTTGACCAGGCCGCCAGCCGGGCGGTATAGGCGCGCGGCTTCTCGCCCGCGAGGCGGCGCGAAGTGCCTAAGGCTCGGCGCAACGCGCGGCGGCGGGCTTTGGCGATCAACGCCAGCGCGGTCGCGGCATCGGGTTTGGCAAGCAGATGCACCGGCACGTCGATTAGGGCGGCTTCCAGCAGGCCGAGATCGCGCCAGTCGCCGAGATCATCGCAGAGCCGTTCGGCCGCAGCGGCGTAGCCGTCCATCACTTCCGGAAAGGCGCCGCGCAGCAGCAGCGTCTGGTACCAGTGATCCTTCGCGCGTTTGCGGAACTCATGCACGGGCTCTTCGTCCCGGGCGCGCCGTGCCGCTTCGAAGGACTTGCGGAACCGGCGATGGCTGCGCTGCAGGCCCGGCGCGAGGGCGTGCCAGCCGGTTTGCGTCAGCGTCCAGGATTGCGCGCGCCCGGCCGCTGCGGCCATCTCTCCGGCGAAGGTTCCCAGCAGGCGTTTCTGCGCGGCGGTGCCAGCAGCGCGGCGCTTGTTGAGGGCAGCGCCAAGGTTAGCGGAGACGTCCTCCGGCAGGTCCAGCCGGGCCAGCGTTTCGGCCAAGGCGCCCTTGTCTCTCAGCGCGGACAGGCGGGCCGCCGCGTCCCGCAGGACGGCGATCTCTTCGCGGGCCTCCGGGAAAACCGGCGCGACCAGGCGCAGCAGGGCGCGCAGCCGTTTGGTCGCCTTGCGGCCTTCATGCACCTTGCGGGGAAGCGGCACTGACTTGTCCGCCAGTGCTGAGCCAATGGCCGCGAACTCCTCCGCCGCAATCCTGCGCAGGGCTTCGGTCGTCGACGCGTCGCCTGACTTGAACCTGTAGGCCATCGTGTCGCCGGACCTCCTCGCGCCCAGATTGCACAGGCAAATCCGCGCCGCCAATGCTCTCGCGCGGGCGGCGACTACAAGAATCTGGAGGGTTTATGCCGGCCCGCCTTTAGGCCCTTCCCGAACGCAGGCGAATCCGCCGATACAGCTGGTCCATGCCCGAAACCCTGCAATCTGTCCTGAACAATCTCGCCCTGATGGCCTGCGCGCTGGCCATCGGCGCCTCCTGGGTGGCCGCGATCGTGTCGCCCAATTGCAGCTTCGACAAGCTGACGGGCGCGCGCGCTGACGGGCACGTGCGCGAACTCATCCACCGGACAAGCCCGCAGCTGGGCTTCCTGATGGCGCTGGCCGGCGGCCTGTTCCTGTTTGCCTCGAGCCTCGTATCCGGCATCGTGGCGCTCGTCGCAGCGTTCGGTTTCTACGCAACCCGGATGATGCTGGCGCCGAAGGAAGGCAAGAATGCCCCCGGTGTGCGCACCAAGCGCAAGGAACAGCGCGGCACTTCGGTCGGCCTGATCCTGATGTTTACGGCGACCTCGCTGATCGCCGCCATCCTGGGGCTCTTCGGGCTTTAGCCCTTCACCAGCCAGAGACAGCCGATTTCGTGCAACTGGCGGAAGCTCTCGGTCGAGCGCTCCGTTGCTGCGCGTGCGAGGCGCCCGGCGGTTTTCCGGTTCACCGCCAGCATCAGCACGCAAACCAGCACGCCCACACCGGCCGTCCACCAGCCCACGGGCAGGGCGGCCAACACGCCGATCAGGACGGCCAGATAGGCCAGCGCGTCCAGCACGCGGATCCGCACATCGAGGCCCCGGCCGAACGGTTTCAGCAATTCCGGCTGGCGGTGCAGCGCTTCGGCATCGATGGCAAAATGGGTGCCCGGCGTCTTTTCGAACACCAGAGCGCGGGTCATCCGTCCGCCATCGTGGGGGTTCGGTCGGCAGCTCAGGAACATCGCAAATCCCTCCTGTTTCGGCCCAGCCCCTGCAGTTTTAGCAGGGCCGCCTGAGGGCGGTGTTCTTCTGGGAGGCGAAAATTGTCACTTTTTCAGCACTTTGTGTTCACCATCGAAAATTGCGCGCGTCTGGCGAGGCCCATTGCGGGATCGCAATCCCCGGCTTACGCTGCACTGCAACATGAAGGGCAGGTTACACGATGCTGTATTCCCTTGTCGAAATGAACCGGGTCGCGATGGCGCCCATGCGTCTGGCCGCCAAGGCGGGCCGGGCCGCGCTGGCGTCGCCTCTGAACCCGCTTGGGCAGACAAGTTACGGCAAGTCCCTCGCCGCCATGGCAGACGTTTTCGAGAGCGCGACCCGCTATTACGGCAAGCCCGAATGGCGCATCGACAATGTGCGCATCAACAGTGTGACGGTCCCGGTGACGCCGGAAGTCGCCTGGCGCTCGCCCTGGTGCGGCCTCGTCCACTTCAAGAAGGATGCGGACATCCTCGCCTCCTGCCGCCGCCCCGGCGCGGCGCCGTTGCCCCGCCTGCTGATCGTTGCGCCGCTGTCCGGGCACTACGCGACGCTGCTGCGTGGCACGGTCGAAGGTTTCCTGGCAACGCATGACGTCTACATCACCGACTGGACCGACGCGCGCATGTCGCCTGTCTGGCTCGGCCGGTTCGACCTTGACGACTATATAGACCATGTCCGGAAGATGCTGACGCATCTTGGCGGCGGCGCGCATGTGCTCGCCGTCTGCCAGCCCGGCCCGCCGGTGCTCGCAGCCATCTCGATGATGGCGGAGGAAGAAGATCCCGCGCTGCCGGCCACGATGACGTTCATGGGCTCGCCGATTGATGCGCGCCTTTCGCCGACCGTGCCGAACAAGCTGGCCGAAGAGCGCCCCTTCTCCTGGTTCGAGGAGAACATGATCCACACGGTGCCGGGTCCCTATCCGGGCATGCTGCGCCGCGTCTATCCGGGCTTCGTGCAACTCTCCTCGTTCATGAACATGAACTGGGGCCGGCATGTCGATGCGCAGTGGAAATTCTTCAACCACCTCGTCGGCGGCGACGGCGACAGCGCCGGCAAGCACCGCGAGTTCTATGACGAATACCTCTCGGTGCTCGACCTGACCGAAGAGTTCTACCTGCAGACCATCCAGCGCGTGTTCCAGGAGCACCACCTGCCGCGCGGCATTTACAATTATCGCGGCAACCGCATCGTCAAGCCATCCGCCATCCGCACCGTCGCGCTGATGACGGTGGAAGGCGAGAAGGACGATATCTCCGGCATCGGCCAGACGCAGGCCGCGCATGATATCTGCACCAACATCCCGAAAGACATGCGTTCGGACTATATCCAGCCCGGCGTCGGCCATTACGGCGTGTTCAACGGCTCACGTTTCGAAACCGAGATTGCGCCGCGCGTCACGCAGTTCACGCGCCGTTTCGCCAGCCGCCCGGCCGAGTAAGCTGCAGCGGCTCCCAAGAAGCGCTAGAGCGATGTCCGCTCAAGTGGGTACCGGTTGAGCGGAAGACATCGCGACAAAACAAGAAACCAGAGCCGGCGACCTGATTCCATCAGATCGCGCCCGGCTCTAGGCGCCGCAGCAGGACGCATCAAAGTCCAGCAGCTCGATATCGGGGCCGAGATCGCCGTCCTTCGCGGGCTCCTCGGCGGCGAGCGCAGTCGAGAGATACTTCTTGTTGTCATCGCAGAACACAGTAGCGACGCAGGCGCGGGCATCCAGCCGTTCGGCCGCCATCACGGCGCCGATCAGGTTCGCACCGGATGATATGCCGACAGCCAGTCCCAGTTCGCGCGCCAGCCGCTGCGCCATGCGGATAGCATCACCATCCGAGACGGCGATCACATCGTTCAGTGCACTGAAGTTCACGAGCGCCGGTATGAAATCATCCGAAATCCCCTGGATGCGGTGGCTGCCCACCTTGTGACCGGTCGAGAGGGTGGGGGATTCTTTCGGCTCCAGCGGATGGATACGCACGCCGGGGTGCACAGCGCGCAGGGCTGCGCCAACTCCCATCACCGTGCCGCCTGTCCCGACGCCCGCAACGAACGCGTCCGGGGTAAGACCCAGGCAGGCGAGCTGCGCCAGAAGCTCCGGACCCGTCGTTTCGAGATGCGCACGTGAATTGTCACCATTTGAAAACTGGCAGGGCAGGAACACGTCATTGCGCGCGGCGGCCAGTTGCTGCGTGGCGGCAATGGCGCCGAGGAAGCCGCCGTCGGCCCGGCTGATCAGGTTGAGGCGCGCGTCCAGGCTGCGCAGCAGGGACTTGCGCTCGTCGCTCATCCAGTCGGGCATGAAGATCTCTACCGGATGGCCCAGCGCCCGGCCGAGCGCGGCGAGGGCGATACCGGCGTTCCCGCTGGTCGCCTCGGCAATCGTGTCGCCAGGTTGCAGGGCGCCGGAGCGATAGGCGCGCGTCAGGATCGAGAGCGCCATCCGGTCCTTGATCGAGCCGGTGAGATTGTAATGCTCAGCCTTGGCATGGATCACGTGCTCGCGGCTACGATAGCGCAGGCGGATGGAAATCAGCGGTGTGCGCCCGATCAGCGCGCCAAGGCTGCGCAGGCGCGCCGGTTCGCAAGTCGGCAGGGGTGGGACCGTCAGGCGGGCGGACGAGGTTCGGAGGGGCAGTGCGGACATGAAGCGCTCCAGCGGTAGAGGCGCATCATGCAGCCGCTTCACTGCGGGATCATTCTAGAAAATTGGACGGAAAGGCTCTGGAATAGTAAGAATTTTCGGATAATAGTGCCAGATATGGAAAATATTGATGATACCGACAAGCTGCTGCTGCGGGCCTTGCAGGCGGATGCCAGTGAATCGCTCGAGACATTGGCCGCCCGCGCCAGCATTTCGGTCAACACCTGCTGGCGGCGGGTCAAGCGGCTGGAAGAGGCGGGTATCCTGCAGAAGAGGGTGGCCCTGATCGATCCTGAGCGCGTCGGTCTAGGCCAAACGGTCTTCGTCGCGATCCGCACGCGAGAGCATTCGGCGGGCTGGGTCGAGCGATTCGCGAAAGCCGTGCGCGCGATTCCAGAAGTCGTCGAGTTCTACCGCATGGCAGGTGACGTGGACTATCTGTTGAAGGTTCAGGTGGGCAGCGTCCAGGATTATGACCGGGTCTACCGCGACCTTATCAGCCGCATTGATCTGGCGGATGTCAGCGCGACATTCGCGATGGAGTGTATCAAGAACACAACCGAGCTGCCGCTCTAGAGCAAATTCCGCTCAAGTGGCCGCCGGTTGAGCGAAGGAGTTTGCGACCAAACAAGCAACTGGAGCAAGCGATCTGATTGCATCAGATCGCGCCTTGCTCTGGGTCTGCGCTCCGCCTACGGAGTGATCTCGGCTGGCCCGGTCGCTGCACCGCTCCCGAACTTGGCTTCGTGACGCTCCATGGCCGGCATCGCGAGAGTGGTCGACACCACCGCCGCAATCGCGGCGCCGATGGCCGCGCCGATCACCTGCCGGACATTCTTCGATAGTTGCACCGTGTGCTCCCCCGCCTTGTCTGGACCGGGGCCGTGCAAACTGTATGCCGGACAGGCAGGCGCTGGCGCCGGCGGGGTCCGCTCAGTGTGCCGGCGGCGCCGGTGTGCCGGGTGTGCGGAAGTCGATCTCCGTGTGATCATGGCCATGACCATGGTTATCAAGCACGCCGTGATCGTGGATCGGCAGCGCCAAGACGGCGAGCGCAAACACCACGCCTGCCCCGAGCGAGCCCATCGCCCGGACCGGCGAGACTTCCTTCAGCGGCTCCATCATCGGCCCGGTCGCGACATAGATCAGCAAGCCCGCCGACAAGGCATAGAGCGCCGTGATAGTGCCCGCGCCGAGCCCGTTGACGAACAGTCCGGAGACCAGCGCGCCCAGCGGCGTGGTCGCGGCGGCGGCAATGAAAGCCCAGACGAGGGCCTCCTTCACCTTGAAGCCGTGCCGCGACAGGATCGCGAACGCGATGATGCCTTCGGCAAACTCGTGCAGGATCAGACCCAGAGACGCATACACACCTGACTGGAAGCTCGCCGCGAACGAAACCGAATAGATCACGCCATCAAAAAACGAATGGACACCCACGGCGAGCAAGGGCGTGAAGGCCTCCGCCCGGGCTTGCCCCGCGCGCTCCGGAAAGTAGGTGCGCATCGCAAAGCTGAGCAGCAGGCCGGCGAAGAATCCGCCCAGCACGAACTTCGCCGCGCCATGTCCCGCGCCCAGCGCTTCGGGCACGATGTGCAACAGGCTCATCGTGATCAGCATGCCGCCGGCGGCAAGCGCAAACAGGCCGGACTGGCGCGCCGACCATTCGCTGCGCAGCGCCACGGCGGCGAGCCCCAGCGATGTCACGACAGCGGCGAGCAGGCCAAAGGATACGGCGGCCTGTAAGGAGAGGGGCATCGGGGTTAAACAGTCCTGCTGGCAACGCAGCGCCGCGCCCGGGCAGGTCCGGAAGGTGCTTGCGAGAAGTGTTATAATGTTTCAATATGTGCTTGGCGAGCGGAATCTTCCGCCCTTGGCCGATGACAAACTTTCTTCCCCCGGAGCTGACCCCATGACCCTTCTTCCTGTCCGGTTGCCGATGATCCTGCTGATCGCCGGCGTGCTTGCAGCGTGCGGCCGCTCGGAACCCGTTCCGCCCGCCGCGCCGCCGGAGACCGTTGTGGCGGAAACGGTTGAGCCTGAAGCCGAGGCGCACGACGAGCACGCGGAAGGCGAGCATCACCACGAGGATGAAGACTCAACCGCTGGCGGCACGGCGCACGTTCACGGCCTCGCGGACCTCGCCGTCACGCGAGAGGGCAATCGTTTCGAGGCAGAACTTGTTTCCCCGCTCGCGAATTTTGGTCTCTCCGAAGCCGACGGCGTCATTACGGATACCGTGCAAGCGGAGCTTTCCGGTCTGATTGAACTTGCAGGCGGCGATTGCACCGCCAGCGTGCCCAAGGCCGAGGTCGACACCTCCAGCGGGCACACCGACGGACATGTCCACGCGACTTGGACGTGTGCAAATCCGGATGCCGTTACGGCGGTGCGTTTCGCCGGCTTCACGGCGTTTCCCAGCTTCGAGACCGTGAATGCGATCTATCTCACGGACACCGATCAGAAAGCGGGCGAACTGACGCCTTCCGCGCCAGAGCTTTCCCTGAAATAAGGACTGCATGCGCCAGCCCGTCATCGACATCCGCGACATTGCCTTTGCCTGGAAGCAAGGGCCGCAGGTCCTCGACATTCCAGCGTTCCGTGTGGACGCCGGAGAGCGTGTGTTCCTGCGCGGGCCGTCGGGCTCCGGCAAGTCGACCCTGCTGGGCCTGATCGCCGGCGTCCTCGCCCCGCAATCGGGATCGATCCACGTGCTCGGCGAAGACATGAGTGCGCTGTCGCCCTCCCGCCGCGATCGTCTGCGCGCGGATCATGTCGGCGTCATCTTCCAGATGTTCAATCTCGTTCCCTACCTCTCGGTCACCGGGAACGTGCTCTTGCCGCTGCGCTTCTCGCCGGCGCGCCGCAAGGCGGCGGGCAACGACGCGGAAGGTGAAGCCCGTCGTCTGCTCGCGCGCCTCGGTCTGGAGGATGAGCAACTCCTGAAGCGCCGCGTGTCGGACCTTTCGGTCGGCCAGCAGCAGCGCGTTGCCGCCGCCCGCGCGCTGATCGGCGCGCCAAAGCTAATCATCGCCGACGAGCCGACCTCCGCCCTCGACGCCGATGCACGCGACCGGTTCATTGCGCTCCTCTCCGAGGAAGTGACGCGCACGGGCGCGAGCCTTCTCTTCGTCAGCCATGATGCCAGCCTCGCGTCCCTGTTCACCCGCGCAGTCGATCTTGCCGCGATAAACCGGGCCATGAACCGGGCAGGGGCGGCCGCATGAGCGCGCTCCTCTCTCTCGCCTGGGCCAGCCTACTCAACCGCAAGGGCTCGGTGATCCTCACCATCGTCGCGGTCGCGCTCTCGGTTGCGCTCTTCCTCGGCGTCGAGAAAGCCCGCAGCGGCGCGCGCGAAGGCTTCGGCAACACCATCTCCGGAACGGACCTGATCGTCGGCGCGCCGACCGGCTCGGTGAACCTGCTGCTCTATTCGGTCTTCCGCATGGGCGGCGCGACCGCCGAAGTCTCCTGGCCGACCTACCAGAAAATCGCCGCGCGCGAGGATGTTGCCTGGACCGTTCCCATCGCGCTCGGCGACAGCCATCGCGGCTACCGCGTGATGGGCACCAATCTCGACTATTTCGAACACTACAAGTTCGGCGGCGGCCAGCAGCTCGGTTTTGCGCAAGGCAAGCCCTTCGACGATCTTTTCGACGCTGTCATTGGCTCAGAGGTCGCCCGCGAACTCGGCTACACGCTCGATACGCCGGTCACCCTCTCGCACGGCCTCGGCGCCGCCGATCTCGGCTCCGGCCACGAGAACCGGCCGTTCCGCATCACCGGCATCCTGAAGCCCACCGGCACACCGGTCGACCGCACGGTGCATGTCTCGCTGGAAGCAATCACCGCCATCCATGTCGGCTGGGAAACCGGAGCCAAGAACCCGCTCGCCGATACGATCCCGGAAGAGATGATCCGTTCGTTCGATCTGACGCCCAAGACGGTGACGGCCATCTTCGTCGGCCTCGAGCGCAAGGGCACGATCCTGACGACTCGCCGGGCGATCAATACCAATCGCGGCGAGCCGCTGATGGCGATCATTCCCGGCGAAGCGCTGGCCGAACTCTGGAACGTCACCTCGGTGGCCGAACGCGCGCTGCTCGCCGTCTCCGCCTTCGTCATCGCGGTCGGTCTCGTCTCGATCCTCACGTCCATCCTGACGAGCCTCAACGAGCGCCGCCGGGAGATGTCGATCCTCAGGGCCACCGGCGCGCGGCCGCATCACATTTTCCTGCTCCTCGTCTTCGAGTCCGGCCTTGTCGGCTTTCTCGGCGCGGTGCTCGGCATCGCGCTTATTCATGGGCTGATCGCCGTCCTCGCGCCGCTGTTGCAGGCGCAATACGGTGTGGCCTTCTCCATGGGCGCGCCGGGACTGGTCGATCTCGCGGTGCTCGGCGCCGTGACGGCCGCGTCGCTGGTCATCGGGGCGATCCCCGCGCTCACGGCCATGCGCCGTTCCCTCGCGGATGGGCTCAGCGTGCGGCTCTAAGGCATGGTTTTCGGCTCTGGCGCTCGGCGCCATCGCCGCTTAATTAGGAAGGCATGATGAAAACGCTTCCCCGCTCCGCCCTCGTCGCGCTTGCAATCTGCTTGGCCGCTTGCGGCGCAGCGGACTCGCCGGCCTCTGCCGAATCGCCTGCCGCGAAGCCGGCGGCCAAATCGACCCCTGCGCCGGCCGTGAAAACCACGGACGCCTCCGGGCCCAAGGTCGGTGACAAGATCGGTGAGACGGCCGCGGACCGCGCCGCCGCACGCGCGAAGAAAGCCGCCGAGCGCGCCGCCGAGACCAAGAAGAAAGACGCCGAACTCGCCGCCAAGGGCATCAAGCGTATCGGCTGGGAAGACCTGATGCCGGAAGGGGAGGAGGAGCGCCTCGCCCAGATGTACCAGGCCCAGATGGCGATGCTCTATTCCGGCGCCGGTGTGGCCGAAGGCTCCGCCGCCGACACCATGGTCCAGGTCGGCACCTTCAACACGGTCAAGGAACTCAACGGCAAGAAGATCCGGATTCCCGGCTACACCGTCCCGTTCGAATACGGTGCCGATGCGCAGATCAAGGAATTCCTGCTGGTCCCGTATTTCGGCGCCTGTATCCACTCGCCGCCGCCCCCGCCGAACCAGACCATCTTCATCATGGCCGACAAGCCGATCAAGATGAACGACCTTGCCCAGGCGGTCTGGATCGAAGGCGTCATCTACACCCAGACGCAGGAAAGTGACCTCGCGGACGCGGCCTACACGATCAAGCTGACCAGCATCGAGGAATACACCTACTGACGATCCGCGATCCCTCGGCGGTCCAGGTTGTCGCCTGGGACTTTGACGGCGTCCTCAACCGGAATGTCCAGAACGGCGTGTTCGCCTGGTCACGCAATTTCGAGCGAGACCTTGGCCTGTCGCTGCATTCCTTCAGCCGCCATCTGTTTGACGGCCGCTTCCAGAAAGCGATGCAGGGCGAGGCCTGCCTGATCGAGATAGTCACAGAATGGACCGAGAAGAACGGTGCCCACGGGCGCACGTCCGAGATCCTCGATTACTGGTTCACCCGGGACGCGCTGCCGGATCCTGACACGCTGGCGATTGTCGGCGCCCTGAAGGCGCGCGGCGTGCGCAATGTCATGGCCACCAACAACGAAATCCATCGCACCGATTTCATCGAGCACAAGATGGGCTTCCATGCGCATGTCGACCGTATCTTCGCCGCTGGCCGCATGAAGATCGCCAAGCCGCACACGAACTACTTCGCGCATATCGAGGATGAACTGCAAACGGAACCGGCCGCACTGCTGCTGGTCGATGACATGCACGAAAACATTCTCGCCGCCCGCAGCCGGGGCTGGCAGGCCTTCCATTTCACCGAGGGCTCGCACGGCGCGCTGGCGGATGCGCTTGGCGTGCGCACGCACATGGCGGACTCCAAACAGCCTTGAGCCTGGTTCATGTGAGGCGCATCGCGCCGATACGGAACCTGCTGAATCAAAAAAGAAGGGCGGCCGTTAGGCCGCCCCTCACCACTCTACTCGGTACTCTACTGTCCACGATAATGCGGGAGTAATCCCTAACGCTCCGTGAACGGCGTGACGCGACCTCTAGCCCTTGGCCAGCAGGTTGCGAATTTCTTCCAGCAGCACTTCCTGCCGCGGGGGCGGCGGCGGCGGCGCTGCAGCTTCGGCCTTCTTGAGCTTGTTCATGGCCTTGATCAGCATGAACATGACGAAGGCGACGATCAGGAACGAGATCAGGGCGCTGATGAACAGGCCGATTTCCATGATCGCGGCGGGCTTGGTCACTTCACCAGCCGCGTCGAGAACGGCGGGCGTGATCTGGATCTTGAGGGACGACAGGTCGATCCCCCCCATGATCGGTGCCAGAACCGGTAGGAACACGCCCTGGATGAACGCGGTTACCACAGTTGCAAAGGCGCCGCCCATCACAAAGCCGACCGCCATGTCGATGAGGTTCCCCTTCATCGCAAACTCTTTGAATTCCTTGAGCATATCTTCCCCTTTCGCCCCGGGCACACTACCCGAAAACTAGGTAGTCAGATTGCGGGGTTCGGGTGCAGCGTCAAGCAGATGACACATGAAAGGCGAGCAAGGTTCGGGCTTATCGCGCCTCGGGATCGTCGCCGCCATTGACGCGGGCGCGCAATTCCTTGCCCGCCTTGAAGAAGGGAACAGCCTTGGCCGGCACTTTCACCGGCTCGCCGGTGCGGGGGTTGCGCCCTCTGCGGGCATCCCGCTTGCGCACCGAGAAGGCGCCGAAGCCGCGCAGTTCCACCCGGTCGCCGCGCGCAAGCGCATCGCCGATTTCTTCCAGGATCACGTTGACGACCTTCTCCACGTCTTCGTGACGCAGGTGCGGGTACTCAGCCGCGAGCTTGTCGATGAGTTGAGACTTCAGCATCCTGTTGATATTAAACGCATTTGCGGCGGAAGCGCTAGGCCCCCGCCGCAAACATTGCCTGAATTTTAGTTAGACCCCGTTGCGGGATCTACCGTATCAGCCTTCGGACATCAGCTCTTCAGCCTGGCCCTTCCAGTCGTCACGCTCCATCCGGCCCTGGAACGCGAGCTCTTCTTCAAGGCTCGAAACCTGGTCGTCGGACAGGGCAGCGATCTGCCAGAAGTGGAAGATGCCGGCTTCCTGCAGCTTCTTCTCGAAGGCCGGACCGACGCCCTTGATCTTCTTCAGATCATCCGCGGTGCCGTGCGGCGCCGTCAGACGGCCGCGTGCATCGAGAGACTTGGCATCGCCCTTGGCAGCCGGAGCAGCCTTGGCTTTCGCCTTGGTGCCCGACGAGGCGAGCGCCGCGCCCAGGATGTCGCCCAGCGAAGCGCCGGCATCGGCCGAGCCATACTGTGCAACGGCTTCGGCTTCTTCCGCGATCTCCAGGGCTTTCACCGAGAGGGAGACCCGGCGCGAAGCCCGGTCAAAGGTCACGACTTTCGCGTCAACCTTGTCGCCGACCGCAAAGCGCTCGGGGCGTTGGTCAGCCCGGTCACGCGAGAGGTCAGAGCGGCGGATGAAGGTCTTCACCGCCGGGGTGCCGAATTCGACTTCCAGGCCGCCCGAGGTCACTTCGACCACGGTGCAGGTCACGGTCGAGCCGCGCTTGATGCCGCCGCCGTCGCCGCTGCTGGCTGCCGCTTCGATCGGGTCACCCGACAGTTGCTTGATGCCGAGCGAGATGCGCTCCTTGTCGACGTCGACATCGAGGACTTTCGCCTTGACGGTATCGCCCTTGGTGAAGGCTTCGATCGCCTGGTCACCGGGCTTGTCCCACGAGATGTCGTTGATGTGCACCATGCCGTCGAGATCGGGGCCGAGGCCCACGAACAGGCCGAACTCGGTGATGCCGCGCACTTCGCCTTCGATTTCCGAACCGACCGGATGTTCGGCCAGGAACGCGTCCCACGGATTGTCCATGGTCTGCTTGAGGCCGAGCGAGATGCGGCGCTTGTCGCTGTCCACGTCCAGCACTTCCACATCGACTTCCTGCGAGGTCGAGAGGATCTTGCCGGGGTGCACGTTCTTCTTGGTCCAGCTCATTTCGGAGACGTGGATCAGGCCTTCGACACCGTCTTCCAGCTCCACGAAGGCGCCGTAGTCGGTGATGTTGGTGACGGTGCCCTTGAGGCGGGCGCCCGACGGGTATCGCGCCGAGATATTGTCCCACGGATCCGAACCCAGCTGTTTCATGCCGAGCGAGATACGTTGGGTTTCCGGGTTGATCTTGATGATCTGGACTTCGACTTCCTGGCCGACTTCGACCACCTGCGAGGGGTGGTTGATGCGCTTGTAGGACATGTCGGTGACGTGCAGCAGGCCGTCGATGCCGCCGAGGTCAACGAACGCACCGTAATCGGTGATGTTCTTGACGACGCCTTTGCGGACATCGCCTTCCTTCATGTCGGAGACGATTTCGGCGCGCTGTTCGGCGCGGCTCTCTTCGAGGATCGCACGGCGCGAAACAACGATGTTGCCGCGCACGCGGTCGAGTTTCAGCACTGCGAACGGCTGCACTTCGCCCATCAGCGGGCCGACATCGCGCACGGGGCGGATATCAACCTGCGAGCCGGGAAGGAAGGCGTTGACGCCGCCGAGGTCGACCGTGAAGCCGCCCTTGACGCGGCCGGAGATGGCGCCCTTGACGGGCTCGCCTTTGGCAAAGCTGCGTTCCAGCTTGACCCAGCGCTCTTCGCGGCGGGCTTTCTCGCGGCTGAGGACAGCCTCGCCGAGGGCGTTCTCGATCCGGTCGAGATACACGTCGACGATGTCGCCGGGGGCCGGCTGTTTGTCCTCGAGGGAGAATTCCTTGATATCGATGCGGCCTTCGGTCTTCAGGCCGATGTCGACGACGATCGAGTCATTGTCGATGCGAAGGACGGTGGCCGGGATAACCTGGCCTTCCTTCATGGCGCCAGCGGCGGCCGAACTCTCGAACATCGAAGCGAAGTCGGCAGGGGTAGGGTTCATGGATTTCGTCATTTTGTCTCCGGGGAAGGGCATGAATGGTTCAAAGGCAGGGCGTGCATGATTGCAGCCTGCGGACATCCGGCCCCTTGGGGTGGTCTGGTTCTGTTGCTGCGCCGCCTGTTTGGATTGAGCCTTTAGGGCCCTCAGGCAGTCTTTCCACGGGCGAGAGCAGCTTCCACAGCCGCCACCGCCTTTTCCACAGCCGCTTCTATAGTGAGATCAGTCGTATCGATCAAGATGGCATCGGCGGCCATCGCGGCGGGGGCGTCGGCGCGTCCCTGGTCGCGCGCATCGCGGATTTTCAGCTGTTCGACCACTGTTTCGAGGCTGACCATGTCGCCCTGGCCGACCAGCTCCTTCCAGCGCCGGACCGAGCGCTGGATAACATCGGCGTCCACCCACAGCTTCACGTCGGCGTCCGGGGCGATCACTGTGCCGATGTCGCGCCCGTCCAGCAGCGCGCCGCCGGCCTGCATTGCAAACGCCCGCTGAAGCTCGAACAGGGCCTGTCGCACCGACGGGATGGCCGCCACGATGCTCGCCGCCTTGCCCGCCTCGGCGGAGCGCAGCTCGTGCTCGATGAAGTCATTCAGGTCCAGCGAGCGGGCGAGATCGGACAACGGCCCCGCCGCGTCCAGCGGCACACCATGCTTCATCGCCGCTACCCCCACCGCGCGGTAGAGCCGCCCGGTATCCATGTGCGGCAGCCCGTAATACCCGGACAACCGCCGCGCAATCGTCCCCTTGCCGGACGCCGTAGTGCCATCAATCGCTATGATCATGAGGCCGGGGAGTGGGGCAGGGGATATACTGAGTCAAGTTCTTGAACCCCTCTCCCGCAAGCGAGAGGGGGAGAGATCAGCGCGGGGCCATCCGGATCCCGCCGTCCAGCCGGATGCATTGCCCGTTGAAATACGTGTTCCGCGAAAGCTCCAGCGCCAGCGAGGCATACTCCTCCGGCTTGCCGAGGCGTTTCGGAAACGGCACCGACGAGGCCAGCGAGTTCAGAACCTTGTCCGACGCGCGCAGCATGAGCGGCGTCGCGAAGATGCCCGGCATGATCGAGTTGACCCGGATGCCTACGTCCATCAGGTCGCGCGCCATCGGCAATACGAGGCCGTTGACGCCCGCCTTGCAAGATCCGTACACGACCTGTCCGATCTGGCCGTCCTGCGCAGCCACCGACGCCGTCAGCGTGATGCACCCGCGCTCGCCGTCTTCCAGTTCCGGCAGGCCTGCCATGCCGAGCGCCGAGAGCGAGGCGATCCGGTAGGAGGCGACCAGCACGCCTTCGGCGCCGAACGCATAATCTTCCGTAGGCAGACGCTTGTAGCGGGCGTTCTCCTTGTCCCAGCTCAGCGTCTTGCCGCCCTTGGCCGCCATTGCGCAATGCACGGTGATCCGCTCCTGGCCGTTCGCCTTGCGGGCCTTCTCGAAACCCGCGACGCAGGAGTCCTCGTCCATGATATTGACGTTGCAGAAGACGCCGCCGATTTCCTTGGCAGTTGCCTCGCCGGCTTCGGCGTTTATGTCGAAGATCGCAACCTTCGCGCCGGCCTTCGCCAGCGCCCGGGCGGTGGCCTGGCCGAGGCCCGAGGCGCCGCCGGTCACGACCGCGGCTGTGTCCTTGGTGATTTCCATGTGTGTCTCCCTTTGAGTTTTTTGTCAGTCAGCGGATGATGTCTGGGGCTCGGCAACGAAGCCCTTCCAGGTCTTCATGTAGGTGAGGAAGGCTATGCCGAGGCCTTCGGCCTTGAGGTGCGCTTCCGGCACGGGCAGGGCGATCGGCTCGAACGCCGCATTCGCCGCCACCTTCTTCGGGAAATCATGGTGCAGGATCGCCGCGCGTCCGATCACGACATAGTCCAGCCCCTCGTCCATCGCTTTCTGGCATTGCGCGCCGGTCGCAATCTTGCCCGCCGCGCCGAGGCGGCAGTCGCCGCGCGGCAGGGAGCTGAACCATTGCAGCAATGTCTTGCCCTTGAAGGCGGCGTCTTCCGGTTCCTTGAAGACATCCCAGAGCGACATGTCGAGATAGTCGACCTTGCCGCCCGTCATCAGGCCCTGTGCGAGGACAAGGATCTCGCCCAGGTCCATGCCGAAGCGTTCCGGCGACAGGCGTACGCCAACCGAAAAATCCTTGCCGCACGCCGCACGCACGCCGTCGAGGATTTCGTCGAGGAACCGCCGGCGGTTCTCGAAGTCGCCGCCATATTCATCCGTACGCAGGTTCACTTCGGCGGAGAGGAACTGGCAGATCAGGTAGCCATGCGCGCCGTGCAATTCCACGCCGTGAAAGCCCGCCTTCTCCGCGCGCACCGCCGCGGCGATGAACGCGTCACGCGACTCCCGCACTTCGTCCAGGCTCATTGCGCGTGCGCCGAACTCGTCATTCGCTGATGGGCAATGCGGCGCCTCGCCGATCAGCTCCTTCGGGCTGCGCATGCCGGCGTGATGCAGCTGCACTACCGAATGCGTGCCTTCCGCGTTCAACGCAGACGCAAGCCGCGACAGGCCCGCGAGGTGCTTGTCATCGAATATGCCGAGCTGTCCGGGAAATCCCTGACCCTTTGCCTGCACATGCGCGGCGCAGGTCATGGTGAGCCCGAAGCCGCCCTGGGCCCGCAAGGTCAGCCAGCGGAACTCGTCATCGCTGAGCACGCCGTCGGCATGGCTCTGGAGGTTGGTCAGCGGCGCCAGCATGAAGCGGTTCTTCAAAGCAGGCCCGCGCGAAAGGGAGAGAGGAGAATGGAGATCTGTCATCGCGCCACAATGGCGCCAGCGGCGCGCCCGTCAATTCTGCCGCCGGGGCAGGGGTCTCTCACCTGGTCATCCCTGGATGCACGGGCGTCGAGGCCGTCCGAGGGCTGTTGCGCCAGGGAGGCTACGCGTTCACCGCGCGCGGTTCAGGATGGCAGGTGCCTGCCGTGTTGAGGCGAGCAACCCAAAGAAGAAAATGTTCGGCACCGTTCTCGGATAAAGAGACAGCGGAATTCGAGCCGCGCGGCCCGCTGAAGACACTCAAAGGGTGATTCGGTTTGGAGGGTGATGTGCGGGTTTTCGCAGCTTCCGTATTGGCGAGACGGGCTCATTTTACGAAGCGAAGCGCGATCAACTGTATCGTACACTACAGGAAACAGAAAATGCAGCCCATAGCCCTTGTGTTCGTGAACTCCTGATTCCGTTGAAGTTTTTGGTCCAGCTCGAATGATCCTTGTGCGCGCAATACTAAATAAAGTGGAATCCTCCGTCTACGAATCGTTCAACTCAAGAAAGGGAAGTAACCGTTTCTCAAGGATGACGGATTTATGGCTAATCCGGGCACTACAGGGGGGATTTCATGACGCGAACTGATATTGCGGCTCAGGCCAGGCGTGGCTTCGGACTGTTCCTTGGCATCGCTTTGGCTGGCGCGGCCATAAGCTTGTTCGCCACGCTCTACCTCGCCCATGCGGGCCTCAAACTCGGCCGCGATCTGGCGCCCTTGTCGGGCGCGACACTGCAAGTCCGCCAGAACATTGCGGAAGCGCACCTACTGGTCGAGCATATCATGAGCCATGATGAGAGTCTGACACCGGCAGATGTTACGGCGCTCCTGGATCACACCGACCAGCTTCTGATGGCGATCGTCGAAGGCGGAAAGGTCGATGGCACCGTCTACCGGCCAGTCGGGTCCAAACTGGTGCGGAGCGAAATCGCTGCAGCGCGCGAACAGCTGGCCGTGCTCCGGCTTCAGGCAGAGACGCGGATGGACACGCTGTCGCTCGATCAGACCGCCGGCTCAGGCGCCGATGAAGCCTTCGACACGCTGTTTGACGGCATTGTGGATAGACTGCAGGTCCTCGCCGGGCGGCCCGCCATGTCCGGTTCCGCCGCAGCGCAGCGCCTTGTCGGTGAGGCGCTTTTCCAGACCACGCTCGGCCATCTGGTTGTGGAGGAATCGCTGGGCGGCGACGCGGGTGAGGATTTTGATGCCGCCCTCGGCTCGTTCGCGCTGGCGGCGGAAAAGCTGGTGCAAGCCCGGCGGCTGACCGGACTCTCCGAGTTCAGCGCCATCGCCGCCGACCTTGAAGAATTCTCCGCAGTCGCGGCTGAGCGGCGGGATACTGCGAAATATGTCAGCGAGCAGCGCGCCAGCGCCGATGAACGTTTTGATGTCGCCTATGCGGAATTCATTGCGCTCTCGGGCCGGGCCGAAGCCAGCTTGAACAAGCAGATCGCGGGCGGCCTGGCGGGCCTGATGTGGGCGCGCGCCATTGCGATCGCTTCCGTCGTGGCCGTTTCGGTCGGGCTCGTCCTGATGATGATGGCCGGCTACCGGCTCGTCGAGGCGCGCCTGGTCCGCCGGCTGCAGGACGTCACGACCGGCATGACCGCTCTGGGAGCGGGTAACCTCAATGCCCCGATTCCGAACTGGCATGCAGATGACGAACTGGGCGACCTGCGAGATGCGCTGGTCACCTTCCGCACGGCGCAGGAAGAGCGCCGGGCCTTGGAAGCCGAAACCCGCGCGGCAGCGGAGCGGGAGGCTGCAATGCGGACGGCTGATGCTGAGCGTGCCCGCGCCGAGATGGCCGAGAAGGCGCACCGCGCCGAAATTGAGCGGCAAAAAGCCGAATCGGAGCGGCACCAGGCCGAATCCCGGCGCGAGGCTGAAGCCCGTGCTGCGGCAGAAATCGCGCAAGTCGTCGAAGCTTGCGCGAGGGGCGATTTCTCGCGCGGTTTGCGCACCGACGACAAGGAAGGCATCTTCGCCGAACTCTGCGACGGGATGAACCGCATCGGGATCGCCGCGAATGAAGGTCTCGGCGCGGTGCGCACCGGCCTCGCGCACCTCGCGCAAGGCGATCTGACCTACCGGATGCCCGTGCACTTCCATGGCGTGTTTGCCGAGATCGCCGCGAGCGTCAACACGACCGCGGAAAGCCTGGGCCGGACGTTGTCGGACATTTCCCAGTCTTCCACTTCGGTCGACACGTCCTCGCGCGAAATCGCGAGTGCAGCCGACGATCTGGCGCGGCGGACCGAGCGCAACGCCTCGATGCTGGAAAAGACCGCGACGGCGCTGGAACAGATGTCGGCCTCGGTGCGCTCCGCCGCCGGGTCGGCGCAAACCGCCCACGCGGCCGTTGAAAACATCTCTGCCCGCGCAACTGCTGGCCATGCCGTCGTAACCCGCGCCGTCACGGCGATGGACGAAATCCGCGCGTCTTCGGACGCCATCGGCCGGATCCTTCAGGTCATCGACGAAATAGCTTTCCAGACCAACCTTCTTGCGCTCAACGCGGGCGTCGAGGCGGCGCGGGCCGGTGATGCGGGACGCGGCTTTGCCGTGGTCGCCTCCGAGGTGCGGGCACTTGCCAGCCGGTCGTCGGAGGCTGCGCGCGAGATCGCCACGTTGATTGATACCTCGGGCAGCACGGTCAGCCGCGGCGTCGATTTGGTGCGTTCCTCCGGCTCCGCCCTGCAGGAGATCGTTTCGGGCGTCGCCGACGTGACAGTCAAAATCCGCGAGATCGTCACGGCATCGAATGAAACGGCCACCGGTATCGGTGAAATTTCCAGTGCCACCAGCGAACTTGACCGCGCAACCCAGCAAAACGCCGCCATCTTCGAGGAAACCAACGCCGCCGTGCAGTCCCTGCAGGCTGAGGCCGAGGCGCTGGCAGCAACCGTGGCGGCCTTCAAGCTCAAGGCCGGTGAAACCGGCGGAAGCGCCGCCGCACCCCGTTCGCGCCGTGTGGCCTGATTGCCGGGCCCGGCCGGCTGCAATCTCGATGACTTTATGAGGAGGTACCCAATGTTCCTTCAACGTGCCCTGTGCTCTTCCACGCTCTTGATGGTTGCCTTGCCCTTGGCTGCGGAGGCCGGCGAGATGCAGCTCTCTGTCGATGTCGCCGCCGTATCCGCGCTGCATGATCGCGGCGAACAAATCGCCCGCGAAGCTCTGCAGGTGGGCGCGGGCGCCCAGACCGAAGTGCAGGATGTGACTGTGTATGGCGCTGTCTATCGCCTGCTGCCGGTCGGCGGGCAGCAGGAGGCCTTCGATGACGAAGCCGGCTTCACGCTCGGCATGGCCTGGGACAAGCAATCCTATAGCGCTGACATCTCTGCCAACCTTCTGACGTTTCCGGGTGAAGAGGCAGAATCGAGTATCGAGCTGGCGGGAGCCTTCACCCTCCATACGGCCTTCGCCCCCGCTCTGATCGGCTTCTATGATACCGACTTCAAGGACTGGGGCCTGGAACTTGCGGGCGGACCCGAATGGGAAGCGGGCGACTGGACGATCTACGCCCTCGGGCGGGCAGGGTTCGTCCAGCCCGGAGACGACTCGGCGCACAGGTCCTATGCGGGCGTCGAATGGGGCGCCGTGCGCCCCGTTTCCGACTCGGTGGAATTCAGCCTTTTTGCGCGGTCCGATATCGCGGATGAGGAGACGTTCGTGCGCCGCATACAAAGCCGCGAGATCACCTCGCTTCGCAATTCCGGCGTGGCGGCCGGTATCAACCTGGCGATAAGCCATTAGAGCATCTGTCGGCTCCCGGCTGATCAGTTTGAAACAAGCCGGGCGGACGGATTGAGCCAGGAGCCGGGACGAGCCAGACTCATCAACCTGCTGAACTGTATTCTCTATCCCTGGCCGATCTCCGCCCCCAGCATTGCCATATGCCCGAGGAAATCCGGATAGCTCGTGTCGATCATCGACACGTCGTCGACGCTCACGGGCTTCTTCGCTGCCGTGCCCATCACCAGCGCGCTCATCGCGATGCGGTGGTCGTGGCGTGTCTCGACGAGGCCGCCGCCCGGCACCGGACCGCCGCAGCCCTGCACCGTGAAGCCGTCCACTGTCTCCTCGACGTCCACGCCGTTGACGCGCAGCATCGCGACGATCGCCTTGATCCGGTCGCTCTCCTTGACGCGCAGCTCGTCCGCGCCGGTCACACGCGTCTCGCCGGTCGCAAACGCCGCCAGCACCGCGAGGATCGGGAACTCGTCGATCATCGAGGCGACGAGACGCTCCGGCACGGCAATGCCCTTCAGGCCGGCATAGCCCGCATGCAGGTCGATCAGCCGCTCGCCCGCCGCCTCACCGCGCTCCTCGGCGCCAAGGTGCGCGCCCATCAGGTTGGCGGCGTCATAGAAGCCCGAGCGCGTCGGGTTCGACATCACGCCTTCGACCATCACGTCGCCCTGCGCCGACAGGATGCCCGCCGCAATCAGGAACGCCGCCGAGGACGGGTCGCCGGGAATGGCGGCGTCCACTGCGAACAGCGGCTGCTTGCCCTCAATCGAGATTTCCGCCGCCCCGCCGGGCGCCACCTTGAAGCCGAGCTTCGCGCCAAAGCCTTTCAACATCCGTTCGGTATGGTCCCGTGTCGCCTTGGCCTCGACCACCGTGGTCGTCCCCACGGCGTTCAGCCCGGCCAGCAGCACGGCGGATTTGACCTGCGCGCTCGCCTGCGGGGGGGCGTAGCGGATGCCCTTCAGCGCGCTGGAGCCCGTCAGCGAGAAGGGCAGGCGCCCGTCCGGCCCGGCCGTATCCTTCATTCCCATTTCGCGAAGCGGGTTCAGCACCCGGTTCATCGGCCGGGAAGAGAGGGACGCGTCCCCGCTCAGCTCCGCCGTCAGGTCAAAGCCGGCCATCACGCCCATCATCAGGCGCGATCCGGTGCCTGAATTGCCGAAATCCAGCCCGTCCTTCGGTGAGGCGAGGCCCTTGGTGCCCACGCCCCGGACCTCCCAGGCGCCAGGGCCGGTACAGGCCACTTCCGCTCCCATCGCCGCCATGGCGAGGCCGGTGCGGATCACGTCGTCTCCTTCGAGCAGGCCGGTGAACCGGCTCACCCCGGAGGCCAGCCCGCCGAAGATCAGCGCGCGGTGGCTGCAGGACTTGTCACCCGGCGCGCGGATGGAACCGGCGAGGCGCCGGACGGGTCGGCTGGTCCAGACCATGAGAGAAGGCCCTGTTTCTATAAAATGCTGACTTCAATTCGGGCTTTGACAGCGCCGGGCGTTCATGGCAAGCGCGCCAGCTTCCATCAGGTATTTTCCCCATAAAGAGGAGCGCGCGCCCGTGTCCAAGGACAAGCTCGGAACCAAGCAGGTCTGCCCATCCTGCGAATCGCGATTCTACGACCTGAACAAACGCCCCGCCGTCTGCCCGAAATGCGGCGCCGAGTTCGACCCCGAAGACGAGGTGATCCGCACCACGATCACCAAGGTCAAGGCGAAGGCGGCCCGCGCCGCCGTGAAGGCCGTGGCCGATGATGACGAGGACGCCGAGGAAGAGGATGACGCCGTCATCCGCGATGACGACGAAGATGATGCCGCCGAGGCCGAAGAGGTCGAGGAGGACGATGAAGAGGAAACCAAGGAGCTCGTCGGCGAGGAAGACGACGTGATCCTGGAAGACGCCGAGGACGAGGAAGAGACGCCAGCACCGGGCAAGGTGCCGGCCGGCTTCACCGAAGACGGCGCCGCAGTCGACGATGATGACGTGATCATTGCCGACGATGATGAGGAAGAGTTCGAGATCGATGACGACGAGGACGGCGACGATGATCTCGCCCTCGACGACGATGAAGACGAACGGTGATAATTAGGACTTGAAACGGCGGGAGGCTGAGACTAATCCTCCCGCCTCCCGGTCAGGGGCCATAGCTCAGTTGGTAGAGCGCTTGCATGGCATGCAAGAGGTCGTCGGTTCGACTCCGTCTGGCTCCACCAGGACCCGTTTCCGGGCAAACCTGTCAAAATTTGAGCAATCAGGCGCGCTAAACGGGCCTGTGAGCCCGCGCCGCCGTGTTGCCGCAGGCCGGTGCTTGAACCGGACACATTCGAGGCCCACCTTCAGTTCATGGCAGAGCACCCGCCTGCCAGCGACCCCATCCGGGGCGCGGAAAGGAGTGGACCTATGACGACCGGCCTGAAATCGACTTCCCTCGAAGGCAATTCCTTCGTCTACATCCGCCATCTCGATGATGGCGAAATCCGCAGCCTGTTGCCGCCTGAAGCCCTCGATGATGTGGCTGACCCGGAAGACCTGTTCGTCGTTGCCTCGGCAGACGGTCAGCGCCTGGCCATCGTCGAAGGCCGTGAAGCGGCTTTTGCTGCAGCCCTCGCCAACGATCTGAGCCCGCTCAGCGTTCACTAGCGCCCCCGCGCGCCGTCTTGCTTTTCCCCGGATTGAAGATGACACTCGCGTCAACTGATCCGGGGAAGAATCCATGACTCTTGCGCGCTTTGCCTGTGCGATTCCGTTCGCACTGCTCGTCTCGGCCTGCATGCCGAATACCACGTCGGCCCCGGCCGCAGAGCCCGGCGGGCCTGCGCCCCTTTCGGCCGAAGGCGATTTTGGCGCGACGCTTCAGGGCGCGCTGATCAATGCCAAGCCCGGCGACACGGTCGTCATGCCCGCGGGGACCTTTGCGCTGGCCGATTCGCTGTCTCTGGACGTGGACGGCGTGACGCTGCGCGGCGCGGGGCAGGGTGTCACCGTGCTGGACTTCGCCCAGCAATCGGGCGCCGGCGAAGGCCTGCTGGTAACCTCCAATGATGTCACCCTCACGGACTTCACCGTGCGCGACACCAAGGGCGACGGTATCAAGTCGAAGGGCGCCGACCGGATCACCTACAAGCAGCTGACCGTCGAATGGAGCGGCGAGCCCGACGAGACCAATGGCGCCTACGGCGTCTACCCGGTCGAATCGAAGGACGTGCTGGTCGAGAACGTCACCGTGCGCGGCGCCTCGGACGCCGGCATCTATGTTGGCCAGTCCTCCAACATCATCGTGCGCAACTCGGTCGTCGAGTTCAACGTTGCCGGCATCGAGATCGAGAACTCGACCGGCGCGGACGTGTACGGAAACATCGCCCGCAACAATACTGGCGGCATCCTGGTGTTCGACCTGCCGGACCTTCCGGTCTCCGGCGGCAACGCAACGCGCATCTATGCCAACCAGATCTTTGCCAACAACACGCGCAACTTTGCGCCCGCCGGAAACATCGTCGCGGGCGTGCCTTCGGGCACCGGCGTCATCATCATGGCGAACCGCAACGTCCATGTGTTCGACAATGCCTTCGAGAACAATCGCTCCGCCCACGTCCTGATCACCGCCTATTCGCTGCCCTTCACCGACGCGGCCTACAATCCGCTGCCGCGCGATGTCGTGATCCGCAACAACACCTATTCCGGCGGCGGCGATGATCCGCAGGGCATCCTCACCCCGCTTGCCGAAGCGCTCGGCGGCACGCTGCCCCCCATTGTCTGGGACGGCGTCTCCACCTGGCCCGGCGCTACCGAAGCGCAGACCGTGAACCTCACCATCGCCGAGGCGCCCGAAGTGGGTTTCCTGAACTTTGGCATCCCGTCCTATCCGCTGGACCCGGCCATGCTGGCGCCGTCACCCGACCGCCCGGCGAGCACGCCGCCGGCCGAGCCTGCCGCCATCGTGCTGGCGCACGTCAAGGAATAGGCCTTGCGCGCCGCTGCCCTCCTGCTCGCCGCGCTGCTCGCGGGGCTGGTCTCCGCCTGCGGTCTCGCCAAAGGCGGCGGTCCGGACATGGGCGTGATCCTCGCGGAGGCGCCGGCGGAAAAACTCTCAGCTTACGGATTGTTCTCGGATACCGCTGCTGCTGTGCCCGCTGCCGGTGTTGTCCCCTATGACCTGGTCAACCCGCTCTTCTCGGATCACGCGGCGAAGCACCGCCTCGTCTTTGTACCCGGCGGCGAAACGGCTGCATATGCGGACGATGACGTCTTCGCCTTTCCGGTGGGCACGGTGCTCGTCAAGACGTTTGCGTTCGCGCCGGACATGCGCACACCGCAGACAGGCGAATACCGGGTCGAAACCCGCCTGCTGATCCACAAGGCCGCCGGCTGGGTCGCGTATCCCTACATCTGGAACGAGGACGGCACCGAGGCGGTCTATTCGCCGATTGGCGGCAAGCGGACGATCGAGACGATCACGCCCGCCGGTGCGCCGCTCACGATCCAGTACGCCGTGCCCAACCAGAACCAGTGCAAGACGTGCCATCAGGCGGGCGACGCGCTCTCGCCGATCGGCCCCAAGGCGCGCAATCTCAATCACGAAGGCCAGCTCGAAGACTGGGTGGAGAAAGGCGTGCTGGACCAGCTTCCGTCATCTGCGCCAGCCTCGGCGGCCGTCTACGATGTATCGCTGCCGCTCGAGGCGCGGGCCCGCGCCTGGCTCGACATCAACTGCGCCCATTGCCACAAGCCGGATGGCTCGGCGTCGAATTCCGGCCTTGTCCTCTCGGCCACCGAGACCGACCCGGTGAGAATCGGCATCGGCAAGCACCCCGTCGCCGCCGGGCGCGGGGCAGGGACGCTGTTCCAGGTCATCGTCCCCGGCGCCCCGGACCGCTCGATCCTCGCCTACCGTATGGCCTCCACCGAACCCGGCGTCGCGATGCCCGAACTCGGCCGCAGTGTTCCGGACCCGGAGGGTCTCGCCCTGGTGCGCGACTGGATCGCGGAGATGGAGCCGCGTTGAGGCTTGCCGGCCCCTGAGCGGGTGCTAGTTGCTCTCGCGAACAAGCCTGCTTCGCCCGGAGACATCCCGCATGAAATTCCTCTACCCGCTCGCCGCCCTCCTGCTTGCGGCGTGCGCAACGCCTGCGGCGCCTGCAAGCCCTGCGGCCGAAGCCGCTGCGCCGGTCCTCGCGGGCAGCGATCTCGACGGCACCTGGGACGTCACGATGTACTGGTCGCCGACCGAGCCGCCGAGTTTGACCGTGATGGTGCTGGCGGCGGCGCCGGACAACAAGGTCACGGGCTCCTTCTACGGCTCGGATTTCCTTGAAGGGGAGTATTCCCTGCGCGGCGACACGCTTGCTTTCGGCAGCGTCACGACCGATGGCGAGGCGCTCTACAGCCATTCCGGGCGCTTCGTGGACGGGCAGATCGAAGGCCAGACCTTGTCGCACGGCCGGGATTTCCTCATGATCTGGGTCGCCACACGGCGCGCGGGGGAGGCTCCCCCCGCGCCCTGACAGGAGGCCAAGGCATGACCCCTCGTATCCTCGTCGACGCGGATGCCTGCCCGGTAAAGGACGAGATCTACAAGGTTGCCCTGCGCCACGGTGTCGAAGCGGTCATCGTCGCCAATTCGTACATCCGGATCCCGGAGCACCCGCTCTTCTCGCGCAAGATCGTCAGCGACGGCTTCGATGCCGCCGATGACTGGATCGCGGAGCAGGCCACGCCGGCTTGCGTCGTGATCACCGCTGATATTCCCCTCGCGGACCGCTGCCTGAAGGCCGGCGCGAACGTTCTCAGCCATGCCGGCAAGCCGTTCACGCCGGACTCGATTGGCGGCGCGCTCGCCACCCGCGCCATCATGGCGGACCTGCGCGTCGGGGTCGCCGGCATCGGCGCCTCGGGGCCAGCGCCCTTCTCGAAGGCGGACCGTTCGCGGTTTCTCTCGGCGCTGGATACGGCCCTCGTCGCGGTCCGGAAGGCAGCCGGGTAGGGCGCCCGCACACTTGCCCTTAACGGGCACCGTGGTATGGGCCGCAGATGAGCCAGATCACGCTTCACAAGGGGGATCTCCCCAAAGGCCTCAGTTTCGGCCCCGTCGTCGCCGTCGATACCGAAGCGATGGGTCTCAATCCGAACCGGGATTACCTGACGCTGGTACAGCTGTCGCCCGGCGATGGCACCGCGCATCTCGTACAGCTGACCCGGGACTTTGACTGCCCGAACCTCAAGGCGCTGATGACCGACCCGAAGGTCGTGAAGCTGTTCCATTTTGCGCGTTTCGACATCGCGATGATGCGCAAGTGGATGGGCATCACGGTCTCGCCGATCTGGTGCACCAAGATCGCTTCGCGTCTCGCCCGCACCTATACCGACCGGCACGGCCTCAAGGATGTCGCCCGCGAGATCGCCGGGATCGACATGTCCAAGGCCCAGCAAAGCTCCGACTGGGGCGCCGCGGCGCTGACCGATGCGCAGATCCAGTATGCCGCTTCGGATGTGCTCTACCTGCACCAGATCAAGGCCGGCCTCGAAGCGATGCTGGTGCGCGAAGGCCGGATGGCGCTGGCCGAGGCCTGCTTCGGTTTCCTGCCGGTGCGCGCCGAGCTGGACCTTGCCGGTTGGGGCGAGGAAGACGTTTTTTCGCATTCCTGATCGCCTGCGGCCCGCGCTTTCACTCGGGCCCCATCGCGGTTAAGCATATCGCCTGAAACTATCGCAGGATCAGGCCGCCCCATCATGGACGCCAGCCTTCATCATGACCCCGCCACGCTCTGGGCCCCGCGGCGCCAGTTGACGCTGGCGCAGGCGCGCAAGCGGTCCGAGCGGGTGCGCTCCCTGCGCTATGCCTTTGTCGGCGCAGCGGCCATCTCGATCGGCCTGTTCCTCGGTTTCGTGTTCCGCAGCGCCCTCAGCCAGGATGCCCGCCCGCCGGCGGTGCGCGATGACGACGCCGTCACGATGATCAACCCGCGCTTCACGGGCCGCGATTCGGCCGGCCAGGTGTTCACGATCACCGCCGACTCGGCCCAGCGCCGGCGCGCCGAGAACGGCGTCGTCGACCTCGTCAATCCCGTCATGCGCGATGGTACCGGCGCTGAACTGAAGGCCCCGACCGGGTTTTATGACCGCGACAAGGGCGTTCTGGAACTCTACGAAGCGGTCAATATCACCGACAGCGGCGGCTATTCCTTCATCAGCCGCGGCGCCCGGATGGTGCTCGGCGAACAGAGGGTGGAGGGACTTTCACCTCTGGAAGGCAAGGGCCCCCTTGGCGATATCCGGGCGGACTCGTATGAAATTCTCGACGGCGGCAACCGGATTGTCTTCGAAGGCAATGTGCGCACCGTGATCTATCCTCAACCGGCCGAAGAGCCCGCAACGTCTGAAAGTGAGCAAGATGGCACTCCGTAAAGCCGCCGGCGCAGCCCTTTGCCTTGCCCTTCTGGGCGCGCCCGCCTTTGCCCAGATCTCTTCCGAGGGTGGCCCGATCTATATCAACTCGGCCCGCACCGAGAGCCTCGAGAATGAGCGCAAGGTCATTCTCGCCGGCAATGTCGACATCCAGCAGGGTACGGCCCGTTTGCGCGCCGATACGGTCACCATCCGCTTCACCGGCAAGCCGGGCGGCGGCGGCACCAGCATCGTCGGCGGGTTCGGCCAGGTCGAGAACATCATCGCCGAAGGCAATGTCTACTATGTGACGCCGGAGCTGAAGGCCAAAGGTGACCGCGGCGTTTACGAACTCGCCACCGACACGATCACCATCACCGGCAAGGTCGCCCTGATGCGGGAACGCGACGTGGCCGAGGGCGAAACCCTGCGGATGGAGGTCAAAAACCGCCGTACGACGCTCGAAGGCGGGTCCGGACGCACGCGGATGGTGATCGATCCGTCGACCCAGCCCGGCCAGAACCAGTGAATTTTACGCGGCAGGTGAAAGCGATCTTAAGCATGGCCGGTTAAGGCTGTGGGAGGCCGGAAAACGGCCGTGGATGGATGGAAAACGGAATGAACGAAGCGGCCGAAGGCCTGGTAGTCAGCAATCTTGCCAAATCTTTTGGCAAGCGCCAGGTCGTCCGCGACGTGTCCCTTTCCCTTGGCCGCGGTGAAGTTGTCGGCCTGCTCGGACCCAACGGGGCCGGCAAGACCACCTGTTTCTACATGATCATGGGGTTGATCGGGGCCGATTCCGGCGCGATCTCCATCGACGGCGAGGATGTCACCCGCCTGCCGATGTATCAGCGCGCCCGTCTCGGCGTCGGATACCTGCCCCAGGAGGCCTCGATCTTCAGGGGCATGAGTGTGGAGGAAAACGTCATGGCGGTTGCGGAGCTTGTCGAGAAAGACAGCGCCGCCTGCCAGGCACAGGTCGACAGCCTGCTCAGTGAACTGCACGTGGAACACCTGCGCAAGCAGCCGGCGACGTCCCTTTCGGGCGGCGAGCGGCGGCGTGTGGAGATTGCACGTGCGCTCGCATCACGTCCGAGCTTCATGCTACTGGACGAACCGTTCACCGGCATCGACCCGCTCGCCATTTCCGACATTTCCGACCTCGTCCGCTTCCTCAAGCAGCGCGGCCTCGGCGTTCTGATCACGGACCACCAGGTTCGCGAGACGCTGCAGATCGTGGACCGGGCCTATGTGATGTATGATGGCGCCGTCCTCTTTGATGGCACGCCGGAAGACGTGCTCAAGAATGATGACGTCCGCAGGGTTTATCTGGGTGAGCAGTTCGCCGCTTGATCTCAGGGGGCGCGGCCTATGGCCATGAAACATTCACTCGACATGCGCCAGGGCCAGTCCCTGGTGATGACGCCGCAGCTACAGCAGGCGATCAAACTCCTTCAGCTTTCGAACCAGGAACTCGCCGAATTCGTCGAGGCCGAGCTTGAGCGCAATCCGCTGCTCGTGAAGGTCGAAGGCGACGCGACACCGGTGGCGGAAGCCGTCGAGGCGCAGCGCACCGACGCGCGCGAACAGGGCGAGGCAGCCACCCAGAGCGAGGCGCGCGACCAGCTTGATGCGCCCGGCGAAGATGTTTACGAGCCCGGCACGGGATCCGACGCGGCGATGCCCGCGAACGCGTCCGGCCCGTCGGCGACGACCGACTGGTCGAGCGCCGGAAGTGGTCAGTCCTCGGAAGATTTTGACTATACCGCGAACCTCTCCAGCGACGTGACGCTGGCCGAACACCTGCACATGCAGCTGAATTTCGCTGGCCTTTCGAGCGCCGACCGGCTGATCGCCGCGCGCCTGATCGACGAGACGGACGAGACCGGCTACCTGCGCACACCGCTTGAGGACATCGCGAAATCGCTCGGCGCCGACATCGCGAATGTCGAGGCCGTTCTCGGCGTCTGCCAGGGCTTCGACCCGACCGGCGTGATGGCGCGCTCAATCCCCGAATGCCTCGCGCTGCAGCTGCGTGATCGCGGCCGGCTCGACCCGGCGATGCAGGCGATGCTCGACAATCTGGGCCTCGTGGCCAAGCATGACATCAAGACGTTGATGGATGTCTGCGGCGTCGACAAGGCCGACATCCAGGACATGCTGCTGGAACTGCGCCAACTGTCGCCGAAGCCCGGCGGGGGCTTTTCCAGCGACACGACCGTGGCGGTGGCGCCGGATGTGTATGTCCGCGAGTTGCCGAACGGCATGTACGCGGTGGAGCTCAATTCCGAAACGCTGCCGCGCGTGCTGATGGACAAGGCCTATTATGCCGAAGTCACGGCGCTGCCGATGCGCGACAAGGAGAAGGAATTCATCTCCGAATGTGCGGCGTCCGCGACCTGGCTGATCAAGTCGCTCGAACAGCGGGCACGCACGATCCTGAAGGTCGCCAGCGAGATCGTGCGCCAGCAGGACGGCTTCTTTGCGCACGGTGTGGCGCATCTGCGGCCACTGAATCTGAAACAGGTGGCTGACGCGATCGAGATGCACGAATCGACCGTCAGCCGGGTGACGACGAACAAGTACATGGCGACGCCGCGCGGCCTATTCGAACTCAAGTATTTCTTCTCCGCCTCGATCCCCGCCACCGGCGGCGGCGAGGCACATTCGGCCGAAGCCGTCCGTCACCGGATCAAGCAACTGATCGAGGACGAACAGCCGGATGACGTCCTGTCAGACGACCAGATCGTCGAAATCCTCACCGGGTTCGGTATCGACATCGCCCGCCGCACCGTCGCGAAGTATCGCGAAAGCCTGCATATTCCTTCGAGCGTGCAGCGCCGGCGGATGGGCAAGGCGGGGTAGGGGCTCCTCACTTCCCGCTGCGGAGCAATGGAAGGTGAAAGGCTTTTGTTTGGGAGTTTTTGAAGTGGCTTCATGCAGGGAGTATAACTCCGTGCACGGAGGTGTGGCGTAAGGATCTGCGGTGTATTTTGCAAGCGCCTGATCTGGCTGGATTTTATTTTTGGGCGAGGTGGATTTTGTAGGCGCAAGCCCGGGCATCCAGCCTCGCCAAGCTGCTTCATCCGTCTGCAATCAATGCACACGCGATGTCGAATCTTTCTCATTGATTCTCAGTTTTTATCGCTCAGGGACGGTTCGTTATCGTCCCGTATCGCTGCTGCACATCCAATTGCCAGCTCATCCCCGCGCCGGCGGGGACCGGGATTGGACTGAGCGGACCTGTCAGGCCTTCTGCGTTTCGATGGCGCCGTGGCAGTGTTTGTACTTCTTGCCGGAGCCGCAGGGGCAGGCGGAGTTGCGCGGGGTGTTGGACCAGTCGTCTTCGGCCTGGGGCAGTTCGACGGGGGCCTCTTCGGGGGCCATTTCGTTGACGCCGGTGTCGGGGTCGAGCTTGGTCTCGTGGGCGACGGGAGGCTTCGGCGGCGCAGGCATCGCGGCGACCGGGACCGGGCGGCGCTGGGGCTCCGGCGCGGCCTGGACGCGGATGTGCATCAGCGAGCGGGTGACCGTGATGCGCAGCTCGCCGAGCAGTGTGTCGAACAGGTTGAAGGCTTCGCGCTTGAACTCGTTCAGCGGGTCGCGCTGGCCATAGGAGCGCAGGTGGATGACCGAGCGCAGCTGGTCGATCAGCTGCAGGTGGTCGCGCCAGCGCAGGTCGAGCACCTGCAGCAGCAGCTGTTTCTCGATGCGGCGCATCTGCTGGTCGCCGACGGCTTTCGCCAGGTTGGCGTAATGGGTGTTGACCGCTTCGCGGATACGCTCGGCGATTTCCTCGTTGGCGACGCCCTCTTCGGCGGCCCAGTCCTTGACCGGCAGGTCGACCGCGAGGTCGCCGCGCAGGCTTTCGGCGAGGCCTTCGATGTCCCATTGCTCCGCATACGCCTTTTCCGGCATCGTGCGGGTGACGAGGGCGTCGATCACGGTTTCGCGCATGTCGATGATCGTGTCGGACACGTCGTCGGAGCGCAGGAAGTCGAGGCGCTGCTCGAAGATCGCCTTGCGCTGGTCGTTGATCACGTCGTCATACTTGAGGACGTTCTTGCGGATCTCGAAGTTGCGTTCCTCGATCTTCTTCTGCGAGGTTTCCATCGCCTTGTTCATCCAGGGATGGGTGATGCCCTCATCTTCCTTGATGCCGAGGCGGCGCATGACGGCGTCCATGCGGTCGGCCGCAAAGATGCGCATCAGGTCGTCTTCGATGGAGATGTAGAATTTCGACTTGCCGGGGTCGCCCTGGCGGCCGGTACGGCCGCGCAGCTGGTTGTCGATACGGCGGGATTCGTGGCGCTCCGTGCCCAGAACATAGAGGCCCCCGGCGTCGAGGGCCTGCTTCTTCTTGACTTCGACATCGGCGCGGATCTGCGCGGCGAGCAGCGAGACTTCGCCGTCCGAAAGGATGCGGCCGAGGCCTTTTTCCTTCTCGGCGCGTTCAGCCGCGAGGCGCATGTCGGGGTTGCCGCCGAGCTGGATGTCGGTGCCGCGGCCGGCCATGTTGGTGGCGACCGTGACGGCGCCGGGCACGCCGGCATTGGCGACGATGAAGGCTTCCTGCTCGTGATAGCGCGCGTTCAGCACCTTGTGGGGAATGCGCTGCGCGGTCAGCAGGTTGGAGAGTAGTTCGGATTTTTCGATCGAGGCGGTGCCGAGGAGGAGCGGCTGGCCCTTGGCATGGGCTTCCTTCACTTCCTTGACGATCTCGGCATACTTCGCCTTGGCCGTGCGGTAGACGACGTCGTCCTCGTCCAGGCGCAGGACCGGTTTGTTCGTGGGCAGATCGATGACGGAGAGCTTGTAGATGTCGGCGAATTCGTCGGCCTCGGTCAGCGCCGTGCCGGTCATGCCGGCGAGCTTCTTGTAGAGGCGGAAATAGTTCTGGAAGGTGATCGAGGCGAGGGTGACGTTCTCGGGCTTGATGTCGACGCGTTCCTTGGCCTCGATGGCCTGGTGCAGGCCCTCGGAGAGGCGGCGCCCTTCCATCATGCGGCCGTTGAACTCGTCGATCAGCATCACCTGACCGTCCTTGACGATATAGTCCTTGTCGCGGCTGTAGAGCTTGTGGGCGCGCAGGGCCTGGTTCGAGTGGTGGACGAGCGAGATGTTGCCCGGCTCCCAGAGCGAGCCTTCGAGGAGGCCGAGCTCGACCATCCAGGCTTCCATCTTCTCGGTGCCGGTTTCGGAGAAGACGACCGAGCGCTGCTTTTCGTCATGGTCGAAATCGGACGCTTCGAGGCGCGGGATCAGGCTGTCGATCTTGATATAGAGGTCGGAGCGGTCATCGGTCGGGCCGGAGATGATCAGCGGGGTGCGGGCTTCGTCGATCAGGATCGAGTCGACCTCGTCGACGATCGCGAAATGGTGGCCGCGCTGGGCCATCTGCTCCAGCGAGTATTTCATGTTGTCGCGCAGGTAGTCGAAGCCGAACTCGTTGTTCGTGCCGTAGGTGATGTCGGCGGCGTAGGCGGCCTTGCGCTCTTCATCCGTGACGCCGTGGACGACGACGCCGGTGGACATGCCGAGGGCGCCGTAGATGCGGCCCATCCATTCGGAGTCGCGCCGGGCGAGGTAGTCGTTGACGGTGATGACGTGCACGCCCTTGCCTTCGAGGGCGTTGAGATAGGCGGCGAGGGTGGCGACGAGGGTCTTGCCCTCACCGGTGCGCATTTCGGCGATGGCGCCGGAGTGGAGCACCATGCCGCCCATCAGCTGGACGTCAAAGTGGCGCATGTTGTTGGCGCGCTTGGCGGCTTCGCGGACGACGGCGAAGGCCTCTTCGAGGAGGCTGTCGAGGGTCGCGCCATCAGCGAGGCGTTTGCGGAATTCCTGGGTCTTGCCCTTCAGCGACTGGTCCGACAGCGCTTCCATGATCGGCTCGAGCGCGTTGATCCGGTTCACCCGGGCGCGGAGCGGTTTCAGTTTGCGGTCGTTAGCCGATCCAAAAATCTTGCGGGCAACAGTAAGCATATGAAGCAGCACCAACCAGTTTACGGGGATATATGCGGGCGATCCTGAACCGGAGCTTACAGGATTTAAGGCCGCTATCCCACCGCGCCTTGTCTGGCTGAAACCACTCGACCAGCACGCGGGGCAGACTTAAGAACGCCGCCAAAGGGTGTCAATGAGGCGCCCTCAGTCTGTGAGGGGGCCCCCATGCGAGCCATGCCTTTGATTTTGCCTGTGCATTTGGCGGTTTTGGCGCTGGCGGCGCTGCTTGCGGGCTGCGGGAAGACCGAGACGGCGGCCACCGAGATTCCGGTGATCGACCAAACGGTCGCAGCCTATGTCAACGGCGAGCCGGTGTTCGAGGGGGATGTCGAGCTGGAGGCGGTGGCCCGCGGGCTGATCAATGCCGGGCAGGACTTCAGCGCCGATGACGAGGAACACCGGATCATCCTCGACCAGCTGATCGACCAGAAACTGATGGCGCAGGAAGCGGCGCGCCGGCAGCTGGACCGTGATCCTTCGGGGCAGCGGCGGCTGGAGATGGCGCGCGAGCGCATCCTCGGCAACCTGCTGGTGGAGAGCCTGGTGGCGCAGCAGGTGACCGAGGAGGCCATCGACAAGATGTATGCCGAGCAGGTGCGCCTGCAGCAGGCGAACGACCAGGTTTCGGTGGCGCACATTCTTGTGGATACCAAGGATGAGGCCGACGCCCTGTTCCGGCAGATCGAGCAGGGCGAGACGTTCGAGAGCCTCGTGTTCAACAATTCCAAGGACACGCGCACAAGGATGGAGAATGGCGACCTCGGCTATCTCGCGCCGAACGACCTGGCCGAGCCGTTTCCGGTGGTGATTGCCAACACGCCGGAAGGGGAGGTCTCGCCGCCCTTCGAGACGGCGGACGGCTGGCATATCCTGAAGGTGAAGGACCGCCGGACCGAGCCGCCGAAGACGCGCGAGGAGATGCGGCCCGAGATCGCGACCTTCCTGACGCTCAACGAGGTGAGCCGAATCCTGCGCCGCCTGCGCACCGAAGCGACGATCGAGCAGGGGGGCGGCGAAATCTATGTGCCGTCCTCGGAGCCTGCCGCCCCCATTCCCCAAAGCCCACCCGGAGATGATGAGCTGTGAAACTGACCCCGTCGCCTTTTGCGCCCGAGACGTTCCCGACGTTGCCGCAGGTGCGCGGCGTGAGGGCGGCGACCGGCAGCCGCGGTTTCTATGCCCGGCGCGGCGTGGTGCGCGATGACGTGTTCCTGTTCGTGTTTGACGAAGGCACGACCTGCGGCGGTGTGTTCACGCGCTCGCTGACCGCGTCGGCGGACGTGCGCTGGTGCCGGGAGGCGCTGCAGGCGGGCGGCGGCACGGCGCGGGCCCTGGTGGCCAACTCCGGCAACTCCAACGCCTTCACCGGCCCGAAAGGCGTGCTGAAGAACGACGCGACGCTGCACGCGCTGACCCAGACGCTGGGCGTGCGGCGGGAGGCATGTTTTCTGGCCGCGACGGGCGTGATCGGCGAGCCGCTCAGTGATCCCAACTATGTCGGCGAGTTCGTGCCGGAACTGGCGGGCCGGTTGGACGCACCGGACTGGGAGAAGGCGGCGCGGGCCTTCATGACGACGGATACCTATCCCAAGGGGGCGGGCGGGACGTTCGACATCGGCGGCGCCGACGTGCGGTTCGCCGGGATTGCGAAAGGCTCCGGCATGATCGCGCCGAACATGGCGACCATGCTGGCCTATGTGTTCACGGACGCCGCCATCGAGGCGGGCCTGCTGCAGGCGATGCTGCGCGAGGCGGCGGACCTGACTTTCAATTCGATCACGGTGGACGGCGACACGTCGACGTCTGACACGCTGATGGTGTTCGCGACGGGTGCCAGCGGCATGGCGCCGATCGAGGGCGTCCACGATCCGCGGTTCGCGGACTTCTTCGAGGCGTTGCGCGGCGTGTGCCACGATCTGGCGATGCAGGTGGTCAGGGACGGGGAAGGGGCGAGTAAGATCGCCACAATCGAAGTGGAAGGAGCCGCGTCGGATGCCTCGGCCAAGGCAGTTGGCGTGTCGATTGCCAACTCACCGCTGATCAAGACGGCGATGGCGGCGGGGGATGCCAACTGGGGGCGGATCGTGATGGCGGTCGGCAAGTCGTACGAGCCGGTGGACATCGACAAGCTGGCGATCTGGTTCGACGGTGTGCAGGTGGCCAGGGAGGGCGGCCGGGCGCCGGACTATGACGAGGCAGCCGCGAGCGCGGTGTTCGCACAGCCCGAGTTCCGCATCAGGGTAAACCTCGGCGTGGGCCAGGGCAGGTGGACCGTCTACACCTGCGATCTCACGCACGGCTATGTCGACATCAACGGCGCCTACCGGACATGACGAAACCGGTTCTGCTGGTTGCGGCGGCCGCCCTGTTCGATGAGGCGGGGCGCATCCTGCTGGCGCAGCGGCCGGAGGGCAAGCAGCTGGCGGGGCTGTGGGAGTTTCCGGGCGGCAAGCTGGAGCCAGGCGAGACGCCCGAGGCGGCGCTGGTGCGCGAGCTGGAGGAGGAGCTGTCGATCAGGGTTAACGAAAGCACACTCGAACCGCTGACTTTTGCGAGTTTCACTTACCCTACATTTCACCTGTTGATGCCATTGTACGGGTGCAAAAAGTGGTCTGGGTCCATCCAGCCGCGCGAAGGCCAGGCCATAGCGTGGGTAGAGACATCAAGGCTGCGAGACTACCCGGCACCACCGGCAGATCTGCCCCTGTTCGACTGGCTCGCCCAACGGCCCTGATGGATAAAAAAATGAACGCGATGCGCTGCCTCCTCAAAGACCTTCTCGCCGATGAGGGCGGTGCCACTGCCGTTGAATACGGCATGATCGCGGCGCTGATCGTTGTGGCACTGCTGTCCGGCCTGACCTCGGTCGCCGCCGCGAATGACGAGACCTACCAGCAGATCGAAGACGCGATCGTCACCTGATCCGTCCGTAGACGGAAGACAGCCTTACCCCTCATCCTTCTGCACGCGGCGCACGGCGTCCGCGAGGCTGGCGCGCGCGCTGCCGGGCTTCAGCGGTTGCGGCTGGCCGGGCGCTGGGGTCCAGCCGAGAATGTGGACAATTTCAAACGTCGCAGGGACGCGGCCATCCGGGCCCGCGTAACGTTCGCGGTAGAGTGCCAGTGCGCGGGCGAGCACGCGCCGGGGCAGGGGCTGGGCATTGCCGCGTGTGAAGGCGGCGCGTTCACCCATACCCTTCAGATCAGCGAGCAGGCGCAGGGGGTCCGCGTAGCGCACGGTGACCGTGTCGCGGTCGGCGACCGGCAGGGCAAAGCCGGCGCGTTGCAGCAGCCCCGCCATGTCGCGCAGGCCGGGCAGGGGCGAGAGGCGCGGCGCAAGGCCGCCCATGATCTCGGTCTCGGCGTCCGTCAGTACACTGCGCAGTTCGGCGAGCGTGCCGCCACCGAACAGGGCGCCGACGAACAATCCGTCCGGCTGCAGCGTGCGCTTGATCTGGGCGAGGGCGCCCGGCAGGTCGTTGACCCAGTGCAGGGTCAGCGGGGCGGCGATCAGGTCAAAGCTGGCGGGCGGGAACGGCAGCGCCTCCTCGTCAGCGAAGGCGGCGTCGAGACCGCGCGCCTGGGCGGCGGCGAGGAAGGCGGGCGCGGTATCGGCGGCGACCATCGCCTGCGTCTTGCCGCTGGCGAGCAGGCGCGCGGACAGCTCGCCGCCGGCGGCGCCCAGCTCGAGCCCCCGCGCGAACTTGCGAGGCGTGTCGTCGAGACGGCTTTCGAGGTCGGCGAGGACGCGCTGGCGCAGGAAGCTGTAGTCTGCGAAAGTTTTGGCGATCCGGTGCCGGCGCGCGGCGAGGCGTGCCCGGTCGAAGATCTGCGGCGGGGCTTGTGCGGGGGGCGCCATGACAGGGGATATGCCCAAGGGGCGGGCCGGGGCCAAGGCGTTTCTCCGCTCGGCCGGCGATTTCCTGTGGCCGCCGCGCTCGCTGATAAGTGGCGCAGAGGTGCTCGTGCCGGTACCGCTGCACTATACGCGGCTGGTGGTGCGGGGGCTCAACCAGTCCGGCTGGCTGGCGCAGGCGATTGGCGCCGAGACGGGCCGCAAGGTGCTGGTGGATGGGCCGGTGCGTACGCGGCGTACGCCCAGCCAGGCAGGGCTGGCGGGCCGGGCGCGGCGGCGCAACGTTTCAGGGGCGTTCAGGGTGCGAACGAGCCGGCTGGCGGCGATTGCGGGCAAACGGGTGCTGCTGGTGGACGATGTGCTGACGACCGGGGCGACGCTGTCGGCGTGCACGCGCGCCCTGAAACAGGCAGGGGCGCGGCACGTTGACGTGCTGGTGCTGGCACGCGTTGTCCGGGAAACCGACGTAACCATATAATTAATGTGTCAGGGCAGAATGCGTCTGCCGCTTCGAGAGGAATGCCGGATGGCCAAGGTCACGATCTATACGCGTCAGTTCTGCCCCTATTGTTCGCGCGCTGTGGCGCTGCTGAAGGACAAGAAGGTGGATTTCAAGGAGATCGATGCGGGCATGGACGCTGCGCTGAAGGAAGAAATGGTCCAGCGGTCGGGCGGCGGGAAAACGTTTCCGCAGATCTTTGTCGGCGAAAAGCATATCGGCGGCTGCGACGACATGATGGCGCTGGACCGGGCGGGCAAGCTGGACCCGCTGCTGGCAGGCGCCTGAGGCGGGCCGAATGATTCGCTACGCGCTCACCTGTACGGACTGCGATCACGGGTTCGAGGCCTGGTTTGCCTCCTCGGACGCCTATGACAAGCAGGCCAAGCGCAAGCTGGTGACGTGCCCGGACTGCGACAGCCGCGCGGTGACGAAGCAGATCATGGCGCCGGCGGTGAAGACGACCAAGGGCAAGGTGGCGGCGCCGGACCCCGAAAAGCTGATGGCCGCGTTTGCCGAGAAGGCGCGCGAGCATGTCGCGGAGAATTTTGACTATGTCGGCGGCGATTTCGCCGAGGAAGCGCGCGCCATGTATTACGGCGAGCAGGACGACCGGCCGATCTGGGGCGAGACGACCCCGGAGGAGCGCGAGGCGCTGAAGGAGGAGGGCGTGCCGGCCCTGCCGCTGCCTGCGCCGTTTGCGCCGAAACCGCCGAAACGCAAGGCGCGCCAGCCGCTGAACTAGCGGGGCCCGCGTCAGGGTCGCTTTGCCGCGCTTGATGCGCCGGGAGAGGCCCGATAGAACGCGCAACAGGCACGACCACCGATCAAGAGGGCAGACCATGGCCACCCACGAATACCACCGCGGCGAGATGGACATTCGCGACCAGAAGGCGACCTGGGATGGTTTCATCACCGGGAGCGTCTGGGGCGGCCTGCTGATCGTCCTGATGGTCGGCCATGCGACCCTGGCCCTCGCGATCGGCTTCAACTGGGCGATCTCACTCGGCCTGATGGCGATTGTCGGCTTTGCGGCGGGTGTGTTCATGAACCTCGGCGGGCGCTGGATGGCGACGGTCGTGGTGATGATCGTGCTGGCGCTGATCGTGCAGGCGATGATCTGGCTGTTTGGCGCCGTCATGTGATTTCCGGGAGCGGCGTTTAACGCCGCTCTAAGCCTTCGCGCGCCATACCCCTTGAACTTTATCGAATTACGCTAAAGTCTGGGTATCAGCTGCTGAAGGAGACCGCCCATGGGCGAAGCCCCGCTCGTCATGTCCGGCGCGACCAAAAGATTTGGCGGCTTCACGGCGGTCAGCAACCTGTCGTTTGAAGTGCCCCAGGGCCAGATCATCGGCTTCCTCGGGCCGAACGGTGCGGGCAAGTCGACCAGTCTGCGGATGGCGCTGGGCGTGATGCAGCCGGATGAGGGCTCGGTTTCGCTGTTCGGCGCGGCGCCGGACATCAAGAACCTGCGGCGGGTGGGGTTCCTTCCGGAAGAGCGCGGCCTCTACAAGAAGATGACGGCGCGCGACACGATCACCTATTTCGCGCGCCTCAAGGGCATGAGCGCGGCGGACGCGAAGGCGCGGGCCAACGAGCTGCTGGAGACGACCGGCCTCGGCGCGTTCAAGGCGTCGCGGATTTCCAAGCTGTCGAAGGGCATGGCGCAGAAGGTGCAGATCCTCTCGACGCTGGCGCACCGGCCGGATTTCCTCATCCTCGACGAGCCGTTCTCGGGCCTTGACCCGATGAACCAGCAGACACTGGAAGACCTGATCCGCGCCGAGCACAAGCGGGGCGCGACGATCCTGTTCTCGACGCACGTGATGGAACATGCCGAACGCCTCTGCGACGGGATCGTGATGCTGGCGCGCGGGCGCAAGGTTTTCGACGGCACGCTGGACGCGGCCTATGCGACGCTCGGACGGGGCGCGCGGATGGCCGTGGAACACGGGTTCGACCTTGCCGGGGCGCTGCGGCCGAAAGGCTTCGAGGCGCACCGGGCGGCGGACAAGGGGCCGGGCGATTCCTGGCGCGTGGCCTTGCCGCGCGGACTGGGCGCGCAGGACGTGCTGCGGGCGGCGCTGGAGACGGGCGCGCCGATTGTCGGCTTCCAGCCGGAGGAGGCGCGCCTCCGGGACGTGTTCGTCTCGCTGGTCGGCGAGGCAGAGGCGGCGGCGCTGGACGTGCCGGTGGCTGCGGACGTGGGGGAGGCCGCCTGATGCGCAACATCTACCTGATCTTCCGGCGCGATTTCCTCGGCTATGTGAAGGCCTGGGGCTTCTGGCTGAGCCTCGCGGCGGTGCCGCTGTTCATCATCATCGGGGCGGCGTTCGGCTATTTCGCGGCGTCCTCCTCGCCGGTGCGCTATTACACCGTGGTCGAGCCGGGCAGCGTGATTTCCGAAGCGATCGATGCCGAGTTCCGGCGCAGCGAAGCGCGCGCGCTGGAGGAGTTCCAGTCCCTGTCGGGATCGGGCGAGGGCGTCCAGACGGACGCAGCAAGCGCGGCGGCGACGGCGCGTAAGTTCGTGGCGGTGCCGGCGCCGGCGGCGACGATCGACGAGCTGACGCCGTATCTGGACGGCGAGAAGAAAGTGGCGGGGCCAGGCGGGGAGAAGCCGCTGTTTGCGGCGCTGATCCTGTCGGAAGATGGCCGGACGCTGGAGTACTGGAGTTCGGACGTGAACGTCTCGGGCCTGCGCTTTTCGGCGGAGACGGCGATGCGCGATCTTAGCCGCCGGGACGCGCTGGTGGCGGCGGGGCTCAGTTCCGATTTTCTGAAAACGGCGGATGAGGCTGCCGTGACGGTGGCAGAGTTCCGGCCGCGCGAAACGGCGGAGCAGGGGGCGGAAGTGACGACCGCCGACCGGGCGCCGGCGATTGTCGCGGTGGCGCTCGCCTACTTCCTCTGGCTGATGGTGTTCTCGATCATCCAGTACCTGCTGATGGGCACGATCGAGGAACGCTCGAACAAGATTTTCGACACGCTGCTGACTTCGGTGAAGCTGCCGGAACTGCTGGCGGGCAAGCTGCTCGCGGTGTTTGCGGTGACCTCGACGATGATGCTGTCCTGGGGCCTGTTTGCCGGGGCGGGCGCAGCCTTCGGGGCAAGCCAGTCTCCCACGCTGATGGAGATGATCCAGCCGTTCATTGCGGCGGCGTCGGATCCGGCGCTGATCATCCCGGCCCTGATCAGTTTCATGCTCGGCTATGTGCTCTATGGCGCGATATTCATGGCGCTCGGCTCGCTGTGCGACACGATCCAGGAAGCGCAGACGCTGCTGAGCCCGATGATGATCCTCTTGATGCTGCCGATGTTCGCGATCTTCATCGCGTTCAACGATCCGGGCTCACCGGTGATCGACTATGCGAGCTGGGTGCCGCTGTTCACGCCGTTCCTATTGATCCTGCGCATGCCGTCCGATCCGCCGCTGTGGGAAATCCTCGCGCAGATGGCGCTGATGGCGGTGACCACCGCGCTGATCGTCTGGGGCGCGACCAAGGTCTACCGCGCCGGCGCCGTCCACGGCGCGGGCATCGGCGACCTGATGGGCATGATCAACGGCGCAATGGGGATGAAGCCGAAGGCGGGCTAGGGTCTGCGGACTGTCTGGTCCGAGGGGGTCAAGCTTTCAAGGGCCGAAGATGGCCCGTTCCAGCCTGTCGGCAGCATGTTTTAGCCCGCAAATCCCAAGTCGGGATTTCATAGAAACGGCAAAGTCCGACCCGCCGCAAAATCTCCACTTGCAGCGCTAAGGATATTCGTTACGTAATACTATTACGTTTCGATTATCCTTGAGCGCCTTCATGACCTTGCATCCGAATTCATCCGTCACAGTGCTGCGCCGATTTCGCGACGCCGGGCAAACGACGCTTCGCAATCATGACCTGAACAACCGCAAAGGCCGCCCCATCGCTTTGTAGCGTAAATTGCATGCACGGGGTCAAAACAGACGCAGAACGCGGCCGGTCGCGGACAACAAAGGCGCTGGTTGAGGGGCCGGCTACTCAAAAAACGAATTTTCAGACTTGAGGGACAAACACCAATGAAATCCAGATACGCTGCCTTGCTGTTTGCGGGGTGCACGACCCTAGCGCTTGCCCCGGTCTCAGCGCTTGCTCAGGGAACGGAAGATTCCGAAGCACGGCAACAGACTGTAGTCGTGACCGGAACGCGTCAGGCTTATCAGGGCGAATTCGAAGTCCTTGATGTTCCGCAAGCCGACTTGGTGATTGATGCCGACGCCCTTCGCGACGCAGGCGTGCTGGATCTCAATCAGGCGCTGGATCTGTCGGCGTCGGTCGCCCGGCAGAACAACTTCGGCGGCCTGTGGAACAGCTTTGCTGTTCGCGGTTTCGTGGGCGATGAGAACCTTCCGAGCAACTACCTCGTCAACGGCTTCAATGCCGGGCGCGGTTTCGGCGGCCCACGCGATATCTCGGGCATCGAGAGCGTCGAAGTGCTCAAAGGCCCGCGCGCGGCTCTGTTCGGACGCGGCGAACCCGGCGGAACAGTCAACCTTGTGACCAAGCGCCCGACTTTCGAAACCGCCGGCGAACTTAAAATCGCAGCTGGAAGCTTTGACTTCTACCGCGCCGATGCGGATTACACGAGCCCGCTTTCCGGAAATGCTGCCGTTCGCTTGACAGGCTTTTACGAAGATGCCGGCAGCTTCCGCGACACGGTCGAAACGCTCAAATACGGCGCAAGTCCGTCAATTGCTTTCAAGCTCGGTGGTTCCACCCAGTTGGTATATGAGGCGGAGTTCAGCCATCAGGAAATCCCTTTTGACCGCGGCGTACTCGCGATCAACGGCGAGCTCGGCCGCATTCCTGAGAGCCGCTTCCTGGGAGAGCCTGGTGACGGGCCGCTTGAAGCGGATGTGCTCGGCCACCAGCTCGAACTCCAGCATGACTTCAATGATGACTGGAGCGGCCTCGTCGGATTGAACTACCGGGAAACGTCGCTTGAGGGAACGTCGACAGAGGCGGAGCTTGCCAATGGTCGACAGCGCCTGTTGGTCGACGGGCGCTCGCTTTCCCGTCAGCGGCGCAGCCGCGAGTATGACGCAACCTACACCGTTCTGCGGGGAGAAGTTACCGGGCGCTTCAATACAGGATCGATTCAGCACCGTATCATCGTAGGTGCCGATACCGATGAATTCGAAAACGACCAGGTTTTCCTTCGCTTCCGGCCTCCGACGAATGCTTCGAACCCGTCCGAGCAAGCCGCCAACATCATTGACGTTTTCAATCCCGTCTATGGCCGCTTCCCCCTTCCATCCTTCAGTCCACTGACAAACCGTGTCGAGACACAACGCTCAACCGGCGTCTTCCTCCAAGACCAGATAACACTGACTGACCGACTCGAAGTTCGCCTTGGGGGCCGATACGACGACTACGAACAGGAATTGCTGAACCGCGCCAACGGCATCTCGAGCAAGCAGACAGAAAGCCAGTTCAGCCCACAGTTCGGCGCCGTCTACAAAGCTAGCGATATGGTTTCGGTCTATGCCGCCTATGGCGAGAATTTCCGGCCGCTTTCAGGGTCTGATTTTGCGGGAAATGCCTTTGATCCAAACTACTCGAAATCTCTCGAAGGCGGCTTGAAATTTGCGCTGCGAAATGGCGCCTTGATCGGTACTGTCAGCGCGTTTTCGATCGAGCAAGAAAACATCCTGACGGCAGACCCGGTCAATGCCGGTTTCTCCGTCTCGGCCGGCAAGGCTGAAAGCCAGGGCTTTGAGTTCGATCTCAGCGGCGAGATTGCAGACGGACTGACACTCTGGGCGTCGTATGCCTACGTTGATGCCCAGATCAGCAACGACGTGCTCGATTTCAATTTTGCCTTGCCTATCGAGGCCGGTGACCGGCTGCTCAACATTCCCGAACAGTCCTTGAGCCTGCAACTGGTCAAGCAAGCTCAGCTGGCGTCTCGTCCGCTTTCCCTTGGAGCCGGGCTCCTGCATGTAGGTGAACGCTTGGGTGAAGCAGGTACGGACTTCGAACTGCCAGGCTATACTCTGGCAAGAGCCTTCGCGGCCTATGACCTCACCGGCGCGCTCACCCTGCGCGCCGAAGTCGATAACCTGTTCGACGAAACTTACTACACAAACTCCTTCTCGCAGTTGTGGGTTCAGCCCGGAACACCGCAAAGCTTCCGCATTTCGGCTGCCGTCAAGTTCTAGGAGCAAGCCATGGGGGAGTTTGCGCTTTCTGCTGACAGGTTGAGCGTCAAGCGCGGCGGTCTTCTGGCCCTTCGCGATGTAAGCTTTGAGGTTCGAGCCGGCGAAGTGTTCGCTTTGCTCGGAGGCAACGGCGCCGGCAAGTCGACGACGCTGCTGTCCTTTCTCGGGCTGCTGAAGCCAGAAGCGGGCGAAGCCCGGGTCCTGGGTCAATCCGCCCATGATAATGTCGCCGCTGCCCGGAAGCAGATTGCTTACCTCCCAGAGGCGGCGACCCTTTATCCGCACCTTTCAGCCGAGGAAAACATCTCCTATTTTCTGTCACTCGCCGGCCTGCGCAGGGACAAGTCCGCCATAAATGCGGCCCTTGAGCGGGTCGCGCTCCAGCCTGCCGCAAGGGCCCAGCGAATGGAGCGCTATTCGAAAGGCATGCGCCAGAAGGTCGCCATCGCGCTGGCTCTTTTACGGGAAGCGCCGATCCTGCTCCTCGACGAACCGACATCCGGTCTCGACCCGATCGCAATCGACGACTTCAATATCCTGATCGGGGATCTGGCACGGTCAGGATCGACCGTCCTGATGGTCACCCACGACGTCTATGGCGCTTGTCAGGTCGCCTCACGCATTGGACTTTTGCGAGCCGGCGAACTGGTGGGGGTCTTTGATGCGCCAGCCGACGGACGCATCGACACCGACGCCGTACATGCTGCCTTTGCGGGGCGCGCCGCCTCATGAGAACTATCCTCCTCGTCGCAGCCGACGAATGGCGGTTCTGGCGACGCTCACGCCTTGCCATGTTGGCACTTGGGCTTTTGCTCGTGCTTGTTGCGGCCTCTGCGACACTGACAGCGTTGCGCGTGGCCAATGAAGCCGAAGCGCGCGCGCTGTTGCAGTCTGAGGCCGAAGAAACCTACCGCAGCCAGCCCGACCGGCACCCTCACCGGATGGTTCACTATGGCCACTATGTGTTCCGCACGCCTCCGCCGCTTGCGATGATCGACCCAGGGGTTGATCCGGTCACTGGCCAATCGATTTTCCTGGAGGGACACCGGCAGAATGCTGCGATGTTCGCTGATGCAAAGACGGGGGCAACGGCCGGTCAGTTGGCGGATATGTCGCCCGCAGTCGTGTTGAGCCTCTTCGCCCCGCTCTTGCTAATCGCGATGGGCTACAGCGTGATGACACGTGAAAGGGAAAACGGAACGTTAGGCCCGCTTCTCGCGCAAGGCGTATCACCCTTGACGCTCATTGCCGGGAAAGGGCTCGCGCTGGCTTCAGTTGCGGGGCTCACGCTACTGCCACTGGTCCTCACGGCGGCCGTGGCCATCAGCAAGGGCGAAACCCTTGCCGCCACCGCAGTGTTCCTGGGCAGTTTCAGCCTTTATCTCCTCGTCTGGTGCGCGCTGATCATCGCCGTGTCGAGTCTCTCTGCACGCCGCGCAAGCTCGCTCACGATTTTGGTCGTCGTCTGGATACTCTTGGTCCTGATTGTTCCCAGAATTGCGGCAAATGTCGCCGCGAGCGTGGCGCCCGCACAAGGCAAAATCGAAGCAGACTTCGCCGTTCTCAACGAGCTTCGGTCCATGGGAGACGGTCACAACGCGGCTGACCCGGCCTTCGAGCAACTGAAAGCCAATCTTCTCCTCCAGTACGATGTTGCGTCAGTAGAAGACTTGCCGGTCAATTTTCGCGGGATTGTTGCTGAGACTGCCGAAGCCGACCTAACGGCCGTGCTGAACCGTTTTGCGGAAGAACGCATGGCAACAGAAGTTCGCCAGGTCAGCCTGCTTCGTTCGTTTGGATGGATATCTCCGGCTCTCGCGCTTCGCGAAGCTTCAATGACTTCGGCAGGCACCGGTGTGGAAGCACATCACAAATTCCTGCGTGACGCCGAGGCTGTGCGGTTCGATTTTGTGCAGGGCCTGAACCGCGTCCATGCCGAACAGCTCGCTTATGCGGATGATATAAAACGTAGCAGCGACCCTGAGGCTGAGCGACGTACCCGCGTCAGTTCGGAAAACTGGAAAGTGCTTGAAGACTTCCATTTCGTCCCGCCGCCATCCGACACGCGCGTCGAGGGCGCGCTTGCACCGCTTGCAAGGCTCGGTGCTTGGTTTGCGCTTCTGTTTGGCCTTGTGCTGTTCAGCGCCCGGGGACTGAAGCTGTGACCGTGGTCTCAAGCCTTTTCCGTGAACTGAGTTTCCTTTTGCGCCAGCGGGCAATTGCGGGGCTGCTTGTACTTGCCCTGCTTTTGTCATCCCTGAGTATCAGCACCGGGCTCACAGAAATCGCTCATCAACGGGCGGCGATCGAGCGCATGGTCCTGGCTGACAAGGCAGATCGCGAAAATGCAATGGCCAAAGCAGAGGACTGGGGAGGCGCGGCGTATTCAAGTTTCCACCTGACTTACCTGCCACCGTCTGATCTTGCCTTTGCAGCGCTGGGCCAACGCGACTTATCGCCGTGGAAACACCGAGTTAACTTGCTCGCGCTCGAAGGGCAGATCCACGCAGCCGATACGGCGAATCCAGAACTCGCACTTGCAGGCCGCATAGACTTTGCCTTCATCGTATCTGTGCTGGCGCCCCTGCTTGTGATCCTTCTGCTGCATGATCTCAGGGCGGGTGAGCGGGCGGCCGGTCGACATGACCTGCTCATCGCCACAGCCGGGCGATCTGGCGGGTTGTGGCCGATGCGGGCGAGCGCCCTAGTTGCGACGCTCGCAGTCTGCCTCCTCCTGCCGTTCTGGGTCGGCGCGGCGCTGGCCGGCACGCAGCTCGCCAAGGTCCTCGCAGTATCGCTGCTCGTTTGCGTCCACCTCCTGTTCTGGGCGGCCGTCTCATACTGGGCAGGTGCACGGGCCGCCGCTGGCTCCGTCATCCTCACAGGCCTTGTTGGGTTCTGGCTGCTCCTCACGGCGATCCTGCCAGCGATCACAAGAGTCTCGATCGAACGGGCAATCTCGATTCCTGCTGGGGGTGATATCGTCCTGACCCAGCGCGAAGTTGTGAATGATGCCTGGGACCTGCCCAAGAACGTCACGATGGAGGCCTTTGTCGCGCGTCATCCCGAATGGGAGAATGAAGCTCAAATCGACCGGCCCTTCGAATGGAAATGGTATTACGCATTCCAGCAGGTTGGTGACCAGAGCGCTGAAACTCTTTCCACCAGCTATCGCCAGGGTATCCTCGAGCGTGATCGGGCGGCATCTTTGGCGGCCTTCGTATCACCCCCGGTGTTGATCGACCGCACCCTGCAAGGGCTGGCGGGGACCGATACGCGCGCAGCACTTGCCTATGAAACCACTGTGCGCGACTTTCATGCGCGCCTTAGGACGTGGCTTTATCCAAAGCTGTTCCTTGAGGAACCTTTTGACCGGGCGGCGTTGTCTGACCTTCCTGCCTATCAGCCGCTTGTAGTTGATGAGTGAGGCGCTCAGACTCGCTCTGAATGGCCCCTGGATTTGTGGACGCCTTCTTCCTCCAAATTTGAAGCAAGGGATCAGATTGCGAACGGCTGTTTCCGGCGAAGTCCGGCCGGGGGCTGGTGAAACAGCCAAATGACTAAACTGAGGTGACCCTGCCGGACGCTGAACCTGATGATCGGAGCCGACCTGGCCCTGTGCTGCCGTTTCTCGAGTCATCGCTTTATCGGGTTCGGAACGCGCTCAAGTCGCCTAGGCACTATCTCCCGTAACTGAAGACAATCGCTAACATGCAGAAGGCGGCGGTAGAAACCGCGGCTCCAACGCGGGAAACTGCATGATCCAACGGCCCTGAAAGCGCTCTGGCGTGAAAGTAGATCATCCAACAGGCCACCAAGGCGCCAACTGCCGGCTCGAAAACTGCGTTCGTCCCTCCAGGGCCGGTCCCGAGCGAGAGCGGCTCGGCGACTATAATGACGCAGACGATGCCAAACAGCGAATAGAGGCCCGCCCGCAAAGACGCTTCAAGCGATCGCCGCTTTAGTCGCCAGATAACCGCGGACAAGAAGAAGATAAGGCCAAGTCCGATTGCAGCAAAGAACAACGGCGCAACAAGTGAAGCGGCCATCCAGAACTGACCTTCTGTCGTCGCCGCGAGTACGCTTTCTCCCATCGCAATCATAGCGCCGTCCGCCTGCATGAAGGACGCCGAAATCAGAAGAGACAAAAAGCCAAGGGCAAACAGAGGACCAGGCGCCAGAAGGCCGCCTCGAAAGCCCATGTCTTGAATCTCATCAATTTGCGCGGTCAGCAGGTTGGGTCGCACCAACACTGCCGCGATAGTGAGCGGCAGAAGGACTACAGCAATCGCGAAATGCGTTAGGGCGCCGTCGATTACGCCAAGTGTCTTTCGTCCGTGACCAACTTCGTTATCCAACGTTCGTCCCTGCCTCGGCGCGCGATCGCCCTTGCTGCTGGCCCCTGCTCGACCTCTATGCGTGGCCCAACACGTTTAAAGTATCAGCTAACGCCAAAGGCAACAATCTGGGCGGCAACTTCCGGCGATCTCCAGTCTTGCGGCGTCGAGGGCTCCGGACGGCGCAAATGGATCGACCCTGCCGGACACCTGCGATGGCAATCAGAGGCATCGCGGTCCAGAGGCAACGCCGGCTTCGGACTTCCCATTTTCTGCTTTGTCGGAATGGCTTGTATCAGGCCGTTTGCGCTGAGACTTCCTGCGATTTGACTTCCGCACCTGCAGCTTGCATCAATTTCCCGTATTCAACTGGCAGAACGGTCGATCATCCATGGTGCGCGAGACGGAGAAGGTACTCAAGGCGCGGGCGGGAAAGGTAATCCCGAATGGAATGTATGGCCATCAGTCCGTTCGATTGCTCCCGGAGAGTTTTCCGCAATTCTTCAACCGCGCTGACGGCGCCTACCTTTGGGACAGCGACAACACGCGTTACCTCGACCTGATGTGCGCTTATGGGCCCAACCTGCTCGGATACCGTGAGCCCCGTGTCGAAGCTGCCGCCGCCAGACAGATGGCACTTGGCGACACGATGACCGGGCCGTCGCCATTGATTGTGGACCTTGCCGAAACCCTGGTCGCGATGATCTCCCATGCCGATTGGGCGATTTTCTGCAAGAACGGAACAGACGCAACGACCATGGCGATGACTGTTGCGCGTGCAGAAACCAAGCGGCGGAAGATTCTGGTTGCGGCAGGTGCCTATCATGGTTCCGCGCCCTGGTGCACGCCGGTCCCCGCCGGTACGCTTGCCGAAGACCGGGCGCACCTGATCAGTTATGTTTATAACGATATCAAAAGCCTCGAAGCAGCCGCAGCGATGGCCGGTGATGATCTTGCCGGCATCTTTGCAACGCCTTTCAAGCATGATGCTTTCCAGGATCAGGCGCTTGCTGATCCTGAGTATGCCAAGCGGGCTCGCGCTATCTGTGACGCCAAAGGCGCAATGCTGATCGTTGACGACGTGCGCGCTGGCTTCAGACTCGCCCGCGATTGCAGTTGGTCAACGGTAGGGGTTGCGCCGGATCTGAGCTGCTGGGGAAAGTCATTTGCCAATGGCTATCCTATCTCTGCGCTGCTGGGCTCAGACAGTTGCCGCGCCGGCGCCGGCGCGATCTACATGACCGGCTCGTTCTGGTATTCAGCTGTGCCGATGGCTGCCGCACTTGAGACATTGAAAATTCTTCGTGAAACCGACTACCTTGAACATATCGCCCGTCTTGGCGAGCGCTTGCGCAGCGGCCTGGCCGCCCACGCAGGCGCTCAGGGTTTCAGCTTGCGCCAGACCGGCCCAGTGCAGATGCCGCAGATTCTGTTTGCCGACGATCCGGACTTGCGGCTCGGTTTCGGGTTTGCAGAAAACATGCTCGCACGCGGCGTCTACATGCATCCCTGGCACAACATGTTCCTGTGCGCTGCCATGTCGGAGGAGGATATTGATTTTGCGCTCACCGCAGCCGGCGCCGCCTTCGCCGATCTCGCCGCAGGACGCGCAACGCTTAAACCCCATCCGGCCGTCAGCGCGATGATGAAGAGCCGAGCGGCGCACGCTTGAGGTACTTGAAGTCTGCCTGCCATCCTTCCGCGGACTCTCTTTCTCGAACTGACGAACAGGACGTTGAAAAGTCGCCTTTGCGCCGTATCGGCCCCTGAACAGAGGTGGCACCACATCAATGACCGGAATCGGCGACGATCAGCCATTGGAGGTGCGGCGCTCCATTTGATGGCCATTGATGGATATGCTTAGAGAAGTCACCGCCAAAAAGAAAACCCCGCCAGGGACCCTGGCGGGGTTTTCTTGTTTCTGGAGCGGCGCGAACGCCTGAGGCTTCAGCCTACACGATGCCTTCGCGCTGGGCGCGTTTGCGGGCGAGCTTGCGGGCCCGGCGCACGGCTTCGGCGCGCTGGCGGGCTTTTTTCTCGGAAGGTTTTTCAAACGCCTGACGCGCTTTCATTTCCCGGAACAGGCCTTCGCGCTGCATCTTCTTCTTCAGCGCGCGCAGGGCTTGCTCAACGTTATTATCGCGGACGACGATCTGTACTATAGGACTTCTCCATCGGGTTCGGTTCGGGCGCGCAGCCCGGAAATGCGGCAGACAGGGCCTGACAGCCCGGAAAGCGCGGCCTATATCACGGGGAAAGCGGACTCGCCAAGCCCTAGTCTGTGCGGAATTCACGATGACCTTGCCCCCTTCCGAAATCCTGCGCCGCCGCTGGCTGGCCGAACTGCTGCCGGAGGTCGCCTTCGAGGGCTGGAGCGACGAGGCGGCGCGGGCCGCAGCCGGGCGCGCCGGGCTTACCGAAGGTGAACAGGCGCTCGCAGCGCCGCAGGGCGTCGTCAACCTGATCGATGCCCTGTTTGACGCGGCCGAAGCCGAAGCGCGCGCGGCGCTGGCGGCCATCGACATGACCGCGATGCGCGTGCCGGACAAGGTGAAACGCGGCGTGCTGGCCTGGCTGGCGGCGCTGGAGCCAAACCGCGAGGCGGTGCGCCGGGCGGCCAGCCGGGGTTTCCTGCCCTGGAGCGCGGGGCCGGCGCTGCAGCGGACCTGGAAAGTGGCGGACATGATCTGGACGGCCGCAGGGGACGCGTCCGAGGACTACAATCGGTACTCGAAGCGCGGCCTTCTGGCAGCGGTGCTCCCGGCCATCGTACTCTACTGGGCCGACCACCCGGCGCCGGAAGATCTGGACGGGTTCATCTCGCGCCGGCTCGCGAATGCCTCGGGCCTCGGCCAGCGGGCCGGGCGGATCGTCAAGCCGGTGCTGGAACGGTTCGGCAAGCGCTGACGCGGCTTGATGGCTTTTCTCGTGCAGAGGGGGAGGTGTCGGACAGAAGCTGATCAAGCGCCCCAGGGGGCTGGGGGGGCTGATGGGTCTGGAGCACCTGCTAAATGCCTCCGCCCGACAATTCGAAGATGGCGGTGTGCTGTGTTCGCGGCAAGTCCGAATTGCGGAGATTTCGGGATATACGGATTAAATCGCAGTTAGTTGTTTCGGGGGCTGGACGTGGGCCCGAAGCTATGCGGAACTGTCATCAATGACGGAACATCTTTCGCGCAAGCCTTCGCCGGATCCGGTGGTCGCCTTCCAGAAGAGCGAACTCCAGCCCATCCTTGATGTCTACGGCCGGCTGGTGATTGCCGGGGAGGCGCGCGATTACTCGATCGGCTTCGGCAAGGATGTCGCGACCTTTGCGATTTTCCGCCGGCATGCCGAGAGCCCGACCTGGCGGATCGAGAAGGAACCGGCACTGGCGAACCGTCAGGGACAATACGCCGTGTACGGACTCGGCGGGCAGGTGCTCCGGCGCGGGCGGGAACTGAAGCAGGTCCTGCGCGTCTTCGAGAGCCGCAAGTTCACGATCGTCCGTTAACGGATCTGGGCGCCCGTTAACCCGTTGTTTACCAAAAACTTCTTGCGAACTTTAACGGAACATTGTAGGAACATCCTACAAGGAACGGAGCAAGAACATGGGTAGCGCAGTCAGCTTTCGCGGTCAATCGGGCAAGGCGTGGTCATTCCAGCGGGCAGCTGCGGACGCGCCCTGGGCACGGACATCCGGTGTGGCCATTTTCGCCATTCCCGAGGCCTGTGGCTGGCGGATTTTTAGGGTGATCGAACTCTCCGGCAAGCCGCACGACGTCCAGCCGATCTGGGCCCTCGCCGAGGCGGAACGCTACGGCGCCAGCGCCGTGTTTGTGGCCCTCGAGTTTGACGCGGCGACGCGCCGCCAGATCGTCGCCGACCTCGAGGCCGGTTTCCAGCCGGTCGTGCGGTCCGGCGAAGTTATCCGCCTCGCGGCTTAACGCGCCGCTTCGGTATACCAGCGGGTCACGTCGGCCTCGACCATGTCGAGCGGGCGGGGCCCGCCGCCCAGGATCGCGGCGTGGAAAGCCTTGGGATCGAATTTCGGGCCGAGCACGCGCTGGGCCCTTTCGCGCAGGTCGAGGAGACGCTGGCGTCCGATCCAGTAGGTGGAGGCCTGGCCCGGCCAGACACTGTAGCGGTCCACCTCGTCGGCCGCCGCTTCGACGCTCAAACCGGTTGAGACGATGATGTAGTCCATCGCGCGGTCGCGCGTCCATTTCTGGTCATGGATGCCGGTATCGGCGACAAGGCGCGCGGCGCTCAGCAGCATCGATTGCAGGTAGCCAATGCGGCCGAGAGGGTCATCCGTATAGAGACCATTCTCGTCGGCGAGCGTTTCGGCGTAGGAGGCCCAGCCTTCGCCGTAGCCGGCGTTCCAGATCAGCTGGCGGGCGAGCGGGAGGTTCGCCTGTTCGGCGGCCAGCGCGCTTTCGAGATGATGGCCGGGTACCGTCTCGTGATAGACGAGCGTGGGCAGGCTGAAATCCGGCCAGTCGGCGATACGTAGCAGGTTGATCTCGAACCGGGCGGGATTGCGCCCGTCGGCGGTGCGGGGCGTGTAGGCCGCCGACGGGGCGGAGGCCGCGAAGGCGAGCGGCACCATGCTGACCGTGACGGCGCCGTCCGGCATCGGGCCGATCTGCAATTCCACGACACCCCTGGCGCGCGTGGTCAGCTGCGACAGGCGTTCGATCAGGGCGGCGCGGCCAAGGTCTGAATCCTCGTAAAGCTGGCCGGGCTGCTGCCCGATGAAGGCGAGGCGTTCGGCGACCGTGCCTTCGGGCAGGCCGGCGGCGGCGAGCGCGGTGTTGAGTTCGCCGGTCAGTTTCTTCACGTCGGCGAGCCCGCTGGCGTGCAGTTCGGAGGGGGTCCGGCGCGTGCCGGTATATGCGCTGAGGACGGAGCGGTAATAGGCGTCGCCGCCGTCGATCTGCCAGACGCCCGGCTCGGCCAGGGCGCTATCGGCCAGCTCGGCCACAGCGTCGCCGAACCGGACATAGGCTGGCAGGACGCTATCGGTGAACAGCGTGCGCAACTTCGCGGAATTGGCGGCGCGGGCTTCGGCGGTCAGGCCTTCGACGCCGTTCTGGAGATTGTCGAAAGTCTGTATGAGGAAGGAAGTTTCCGGCAGCTCGGCGGCGCCGGCCGCGGCGAGGCCCTGCATGCGGGCGAGCACGGCGGCCGGTGGGACGACGCCGGAGCGGGCGTCCGCTTCGAGGCGGCGGCGGTCATCGTCGATGGCGCCGGCAAGCTGCGAGACGCGGGCGAGGAAAGCGGCGATATCGGCCGGTGTCTCGATGGGTTGGCGGCGCACCAGCAGTTCGGGCACGTCGAGATAGGCGCCGCGCATGTGATCGGCGACGTAGGGGTAGAAGGCGGAAAGGTCGCCGGTGCCGTGGCCGGACACGAGCACCGCTTCGGCGGCTTCGTGGGAGGCGATCACCGTGTCGAGGTTACGGGCGAGCGCGCTGCCGGGGGCAGGGCGCGCCTTGCGTACCAGGACGTCGAGCGTTTCGAGGCGTTCAAGGCGGGCGCGTTCGAACGCGGCCTGTGAGCGGTCCGTCAGGTAGCCGCCGAACGGGTAGCCGGCGGCGTCAGGGGACAGACCCAGTTCGGTGGCGAGTTCCGGATCGCGGACGAGTTCGTTCTGCGCGACGGTCTTCAGCGTCTGTTCGACTTCGCGGGCGATGCGGCGCGGCGTGCCTTCCGGATCGGCGCCGCCGGAGCACGCCGCCAGCACCCCCGCCGCGAGGAGGGCGGCGAGGCCAGCGGGCCAGAAAGTGCGGGCGTGTCGAAGCGGTTGGTGCATGACGGATTTTTCACGGGAAGGGCACTGTAATTGAGCCCGGTTCGGGAGTTGTGGCCAGACTATATTTCCGGTATCGCTCCCGCCAAATCTGAGGAGTTCTGCCACCGTGACCATGCCAACCACTGCTGGCGGAGTACCGCCAATCACCGGACAAGTCCTGTTTTACAAGCAACCGCAACCGCTGTCTGCCGAGAACCATGGCGGCCTCGGCGTGAAGCAGGTGGCCCAGCCTTTCGCGTTCCTGCGTGAAGCGCATGCCGTTCCGGTCACCGTGACCGAGTTCGGCGTTGCCGCTGCATCCTATCCGATCATCTTCGTGGGCGACGAGCGCACGCCGGTGGCCGTGATGGGTGTTCGCCAGGGCCAGAACCTGTTCGTCGACAATAACGGCTTCGTATTCGAAGATTATTACATCCCGGCATTCGTGCGCCGCTATCCGTTTGTGTTCGCCGCGGACGAAGGCTCCGACCGCCTGCTGCTGTGCGTCGACCGCGCCGCGCCGATGGTTTCGAACCAGCCGGACGTGCCATTCTTCGAGAACGGCCAGCCGAGCAAGTTCACCCAGGACGCCGTGGAGTTCTGCAAGGAATTCGAGCGCCAGCGCCGCGCCACGCTCGATTTCGTCAAGATGATCGGGGCCATGGACCTGTTCGAACAGAAAACCGTCGCCTTCCAGCCGCGCGATGCGCAGGGCCGCGAGACCGGACCGCAGCAGAAAGTCGCCGATTACTGGGCGATCTCCGAGGAGCGCCTGAACGCGCTGCCGCAGGACAAATACCTTGAACTGCGCAACAACGGCGCGCTCGGCGCTTGCTACGCGCACCTCGTGTCGCTGCTCAACTGGTCGAAAGTGATCCAGCGCGCCGTGCGCACGCCCCCGCCGGGCCAGGCCGCCGCCTGACAGGCAATCCGAGGGTAAGCGCCCGCAATCAGACAGAGCGGCTCTTCCTGCGGGGAGGGCCGTTTTTGTTTTGGGCCAGGGATGCGCCATCACGATGCGGCGAGTAGGGGTTTCCCCTCTGGCACGTCCGTCGCATATGCTGGACGGAGATTTTCTGGCAGGGAAGCAGAGTGATGATCCGCGTCTACCGCGCCCTTGTGCTTGCCCTGGCGGGACTTGGCCTGTTTGCCCCCGCGGTCGCCGCGCAGGCGTCCGGCGATGGGCGGCGCGCCGAGGCCGAACTGATTTCCGAACGCACAAGCGTCCTGCCGGGCGAGACCGTGTTCATCGCCCTCAAGATGACGATGGATCCGGGCTGGCACATCTACTGGCGCAATGCCGGGGATGCGGGCCTGCCGCCGCAGCTGATCCTCAAGGAGACCGCGAACATCTCCGAAGGTGCGCTGGGCGAGATGATGTGGCCGCTGCCGAAGCTGCTGCCGGTCGTCGACGGCGAGATCATGGACTATGGCTATGATGACGAGGCGGTGTTCGCGCTGCCGCTCACCGTGCCTGCAGATGCCGCCGGCGAGGTGCGCATCGAGGCGGTGGCCGATTACCTGATCTGTGAGTCGATCTGCATTCCCGAGACGGCGGATGTCTCGCTTGTGCTGGCCGTGGGCGAGCCCGTGGAGAATGTTCCGGCCGGCGACCTGATCGGCGCGTGGATTGCGAAAGTGCCGCGATCGTTCGAAGGCGAGGCGCGCATCGATGACGCGGCGTCGCCATGGACGCTGAGCCTGTCGCTGGCGGGCGGTTTTCCGGAAGGCGCAGGCGTTCGCTTCTTTCCGTTCGAGCACGAGATCAGCCATCCGGCGGAACAGCCGCAGCGCGTGGGCCCGAACGGCGCGAGCCTGTTGCTGACGCCGGACCGGGCGGGGCAGGTGGGCGAGGCGCTGGAAGGCATCATCCGGGTCGATGCGCCGGGTGCAGAACCCCTGGGCTATGTGATCCGAGCGGAACGGGGCGAGGCACTTGCCGGGACCGCCGATGCCGCCTTTGTGCCGGTGGCAGGCGCGGGCGACGCGGCGGGGCTCAGCTGGCAGGGGCTGCTTAGCCTTGCGGGCTTTGCCTTCCTCGGCGGGCTGATCCTGAACCTGATGCCGTGCGTGCTGCCGGTGCTGTCGATGAAGGCGCTCGGCATGGTGTCGGCGGCGGCGAGCGGGCACGAGGGCGAACTGCGCGCGCATGGGCTCTGGTATACCGGCGGCGTGCTGGTATCGTTTGCGGCGCTGGCGCTGGTGATCCTGGCGGTACGTCAGGCGACCGGGTTTGCAACGCTCGGCTTCCAGCTGCAACACGCGCCGACCGTGGCCGTCCTTGCACTGATCATGTTTGCAGTCGGCCTCTGGCTGATGGGTTTCTTCGAACTGGGCAGTTCGATCACCAATACCGGCTCCAGCCTCGCCGGCCGGGGCGGCGCTATGGGCGCGTTCTTTACCGGCGTGCTGGCGGCGGTGGTCGGCGCGCCGTGCGTCGGCCCGTTCCTGGGCGCGGCGCTCGGCGCGGTGATGAGCCAGCCGGCGCCGGCGGTGATCGCCGTATTCCTCGCGATGGGCTTCGGCATGGCGCTGCCTTTCCTTGTGCTGAGTTTCGTGCCGGGCCTGCACCGGTTGCTGCCGAAGCCGGGCAAGTGGATGGACACGCTGAAACAGTTCTTTGCCTTCCCGATGTTCCTGACGGCGGCCTGGCTGCTCTCGGTGCTGGCCGACCTTGCGGGAGCAGGGGCGGTCGGCTGGACACTGGCAGGCGCAACGGCGCTCGGCTTTGCGGTCTGGATCGGGCGGGAGGCCGGGATGATCCGGCGCGCTGCAGCGATTGCGGCGCTGATCGCGGCGTTCGCGCTGCCCGCCGTGCAGGCGAATGTTCCGGCAACGAGCGCAGGCGGCGAGCCTTCCGTGCCGTCCTACGCCGAGGCGGCGTGGAGCCCGGCGCAGGTCGACGCGCTGCTGGCGGAAGGACGACCGGTCTTCGTGGACTTCACGGCGAGCTGGTGCGCGAGCTGCCAGGTCAACAAGCTGACGACGCTGGATACGAAGCGCGTGAAGGCGGCGTTTGAAGCGGCGGACGTGGCTTTCCTTGTGGCGGACTTCACGCAGAAGGATCCGGTGATTGCGGACGAGCTGAAGCGGCGCGGACGGGCCGGGGTGCCGATGTACCTGTGGTATCCGGCGGGTTCGAGCGAACCGCAGATCCTGCCGGAGCTGCTCACTCAAGAACTTGTCATTGGACTTGTCGAAGGCCGTTAGTCGAATAGTTTGCGCACTGGAAATCTTTTCAAGGAGACGACGATGCAGATCACCCGCCGCCACCTTTCGCTCGCCGCCGGCATGACCGCCGCCGTGGCGCTCACCGCCGGGGCGCTGATTGCCTCGACCGCTCAGGCCGCGCCCGCCACCGGCACGCCCGCGCCGGCTTTCTCCGGCGTCACGTCTGCCGGGGAGACGATCTCGCTGGCGGATTTCGCGGGCAAGACGGTCGTCATGGAATGGACCAATGATGGCTGTCCGTTCGTGAAAAAGCACTACACGGCGCCGCCGTCCAACATGCAGACGCTGCAGAAGGGCGCCGCAGCCGATGATGTGGTCTGGATTTCGGTAATCTCCTCGGCCGAGGGCGAGCAGGGCTATGCCGACGCGTCCCGGGCCAATGAGCTGACCACCTCGCGCGGCGCGGCGCCGGCGCATGTCGTGCTGGACGCCGAGGGCACGATCGGCAAGCTCTACGGCGCCAAGACGACGCCGCACATGTTCATCATCACGCCGGACGGCAAGCTCGCCTATGACGGCGCCATCGATTCCAAGTCCTCGGCCAAGGTGGCCGATATCGATACGGCGACGAATTACGTGACCGCCGCGCTCGCCGATCTTGAGGTGGGCAAGCCGGTCGCGACGCCGGTGACCAAGCCGTATGGCTGCGCGGTCAAGTACAAGTAATCCGGAGACGGATGGATGAGGGGGCCGGGCGCTTGCGTCCGGCCCTTTTTCGTGGCGCACTGCCTGCCGTAGCGGACGGGGTTGATTGGCGGGGCGTGTCCGGCGCAGACTGCGCCCTCAGACCGGGGGAGGGCGCATGAGCCGCGAGAGTGATCCGATTGTCCGCGACCAGCCGCCGGAGATGCCCTCCGAGGGCGGGCCGCTGGCCGAGTATCGCGGCGCGCTGCCGCCGGCGCCGGACTGGTTTCCGGACGCCGTGGCGACGCCGTACGAGACGCACCGGATCGATGTGCTCGGGGCGGAGGTATCCTACCAGCGCTGGGGCAAGCGCGGGGCGCCGGGCCTCCTGTTCGTGCACGGCAACGGCGCGCACGCGCACTGGTGGGATTTTATCGCGCCGTATTTCGCGGAGCACTACAACGTCGCCGCGCTGACCTTCTCGGGCATGGGCGAGAGCGCCTGGCGCGAGACGTATGACATGGCGACCTTCTCGGCCGAGCAGGTGGCCGTGGCTGCGGATGCCGGACTGTTCGACGGGCCGCGCAAACCCGTGATCGTGGCGCACTCGTTCGGCGGCTTCGTGACGCTGGTGACCGGCGCCGAGCATGGCGAGCGGTTCGAGGGGATGGTGATCGTCGACAGTCCGGTGAACCCGCCGGAGCGGCCGAACCAGGGCCCGTCGCGCGCGGGACGTCCGCACAAGATATATGCCGATCTCGCCGCCGCGCTGTCGCGGTTCCGGCTGGCGCCGCCGCAGCTGTGCGAGAACCATTATGCGATGGATTACATCGCGCGCTGGAGCCTGAAGCGGGCCGAGGGCGGCTGGACCTGGAAGTTTGATCCGACGATCTGGACGCGGTTCGAGCCGGGCCGGGATGGCGGCGAGCTGCTGAAGGCGGCGAAGTGCCGGGTGGCGATCATCCGGGGCGAAGAAAGCGCGCTGATGCCGGACGAGGTGCGCGACTACATGCGCGGGCTGCTCGGCCACCAGGTGCCGTTCGTGTCGATCCCGCATGCGCGCCACCATGTGATGCTGGACCAGCCGATTGCCTTCATCTCGGCGCTGCGCATGCTGCTGGCCGAATGGGACCATTCCGATCCACACCGGCGCGTGTGAGCTTGCGCGCGGCGCGGGCCGCGCTAGGCTCGGCGATGAGTGACGGCAGGAGCGCACGATGAAGGCTGGACAAGGTTTAGTGAGCGTGGCGGCCGCGCTGGCGCTGTGTGCCTGCGCCAGCACGCCGGCGCCGCCGCCGTTCGTAGCTGCGGCTGACCTGTCCGAGCCTGCGGCGAGCGCCGCGCCTGCGAAAACCGTTCTCTATACGGATTGTATCACGCAGGCGATCAGCAACGACAAGGTCGCGCATGTGGCGGACGCAGACACGAAGCTGATCCGCTTCACCTGTTCGGGCGCGCCAGCGCAGCGTTTCTATGAGGCGCTGGCGGTGCTCGGCGATCAGGCGGTCAGCGTCTGGCAGGCCAACGGGCGGACTTATCGCGCGACCGCGAAAGTGAAGCAAAGCCTGTTCGGTGCGGACTACTGCTCGACCGGCGCCGGCGGCGCGGTGTGCCAGATCGTGCTGAATGCCGGGTCGTTCCTGACGGCCGCGCCCTGATCCGTCCTCAGACGATCAGGTCTTCCACGAAGTTGGTCGGTCCTTCTTCGCCGGACTGGGCGACTTCGGCGGGATAGAAGAACAGGAGATTCGTATCCGGCATCGCTGCGGCGAGCTTTCCGGGCAAGGCGTCGTCTCCCTGCGACCAGGACAGGGCGCCGCGCCGCACACCATAGACGACGAGGAGATCGCCGTTCTGCTTGCCCTTGGCCAGGTTGCGGGCAAGACGTGTCCAGCTTTCGATGGTGTGGAACTTGATGTTGTCGGCGAGGTTGAAGTCCGTGAAGAACGCGTGAAACGCGGCGGACGCGCGCCGCTCGGTGAGAATGTGGACAGGCGCGCCGATCTGAACGGCCAGCTGGCGCAGCAGCAGGATGGCATCGAGGAAGCCATCCTCGTGTTCGGCATGCGTTGGCAGAACCAGCACGAGGCGTTTCACGGTTTTCAATGGGTCATGGATGCGTCCGACGAAGAGGCTGAAATGCCGGTCACGGAGCAATTGCTGGATCAGCGAACCGAGCAGCAGCTGATTGGTGGTGCCGGTCTCCGGCCAGCCGATGAGCAGGTCTGTCGCTTCGGTATCCTGACGTGCCGCCAGCAGACCTGTGCCGACGCTGATCGCCTGGCGCACGCGCGATTCCGAAAGGATTTCGGCGGCAGACAGCTGCGAAGCGATTGCGGCGAGCGAGTCGTACGCCGCCGTCTCGGCAGCGGGGCCCGGCGCGGCGTCCGGCAGGATGCGCAGCAGATGCACAGGCGCGGTGCTGCGGGGATCGCGCATCAGGATTGCGAGTTCGGCCAGCCGCTGGCTGGCGGCAACGCTTGAGCAGCCGACGAGAATGCGCCGGGGTGGCATGAGGTCAGCTTCTGCGGGCGCAACGGCTTCGGCCAGCGCCACGGCGCGTCCCGAGCGCTGGACCACGATCGGCGCCAGGATGCAGGAGACGAAGATCATCATGATGGCGCCGTTGACGACAAATTCGTCAAACAGTCCGATCTCGAACCCGACGATCGTGGCGGCAAGGGTGGCGGCAGCCTGCGGCACGCTGAGACCGAAGATCAGCAACCATTCATCGCGATTGTAGCCGAGCGTCTTGCCCGCGATCCAGGCGGCCAGCAGCTTGCCGGTGATCACCGTGATCACCATCGTGCCCGCGACCAGCCATGCCTGGAAGCCGCCGAGGAAGATGCTGACGTCGAGCAGCATGCCGACAGACAGGAGAAAGAAGGGGACGAAGATTGCCTCGCCGGTGAACTGGATGCGGTTCATCAGCGCCCCGTTGTGCGGGATCAGACGGTTCAGGGCGAGGCCGGCAAGGAAGGCGCCGACGATGGGTTCGGAGCCGGCATACTTCGAGGCGGCGGAGATCGCGAAGACAACGGCGAGGACAAACGCGAATTCGGCGACACCATCCCGCGCCACGTTCTTGAAGAACCAGCGCGCGATGAGCGGCAGGATGAAAAGAATTGCGCCGGCATAGACTGTCAGACCCAGGATCAATTGGACCCAAAAGGCTTCGCCTGCATTGCCGCGCACCATGCCGGCGATGACGGCGAGTACCAGGAGGGCCAGCGTGTCGGTGATGATCGTTCCGCCGACGGCGGCGGTAACGGCCGAATTGCGCGCCAGGCCCAGGCGGCTGGCGATCGGGTAGGTCAGAAGGGTATGGGAGGCAAAGGTACTGGCGAGGAGAAGGGCAGCGGGCCAGTCAAATTGCAGGATCGTGCGGGCGACGAGGATGCCAAGCGCCATCGGCACGGCGAACGTCAGCAGGCCGAACACCATGGTTTGGGTGCGTGAGCGTTTCAGCACGGCCAAATCGACTTCGAGCGCCGCCGTAAACATGATGTAGAGAAGGCCCACCGTGCCAAACAGGACGAAGGACGTGTCACGCGCGAGAACGCCGAACCCGTTCGGACCCAGCAGCGCGCCGGCGATCAACAGGCCGATCATGCCCGGCAGCCGCCAACGCCCCAGAACGATGGGCGCCAGCAGGATGAGGCCCGAGACAATGGCAAAAATGAATACCGGATCGGTGATCGGAAGGCCGTTTCCCATCTGGGTCTCCTATTCGATCACGGGGTTTGGCCCGCTTACAGGTAGATCAGGCCGGAACGTTTACAAAAGGTGAGCTTCACGGACGCTCGCTCAGCCTGCAAAGGCCTTCTCGATCACGAACTCCGCCGGTGCGGCGTTCGAGCCTTCCTTGAGGCCGGCCTTGAGCATCAGGGCCTTGACGTCCTGGATCATCTCGTTGGAGCCGCACATCATCGCCCGGTCCGTGGACGGATCAAGCGGCGGGACGCCGAGATCGGCAAACAGCTTGCCGTTTTCGATCAGGGTCGTGATGCGGCCCATGTTGGGGTAGGCTTCGCGCGTCGTGGTTGTGTAGAGCGCAAGCTTGCCGCCGACCAGTTCGCCGACCAGCGGGTCGTCCTTCAGGCTGTCGATCAGGTTGCGGGAATAGGTCAGCTCGGCGACATCCCGGCAGGTGTGCGTGACGATGACCTGCTCGTAGCGCTCGTAGGTGTCGGGGTCGCGCACGAGGCTGGCGAAGGGGGCAAAGCCGGTGCCGGTGGAGAACATGTAGAGGCGCTTGCCAGGCGTCAGCGCGTCGAGCACCAGCGTCCCGGTCGGTTTGCGGCCTAGAAGGACCTTGTCGCCCGGCTGGATTTTCTCGAGGCGCGAGGTGAGCGGGCCGTCCGGCACCTTGATCGAATAGAATTCCAGCTCCTCGTCCCAGGACGGCGAGGCGATGGAATAGGCGCGCAGAAGCGGCCTGCCGTCTTCCTTGAGCAGGCCGATCATCACGAATTCGCCCGAGCGGAAGCGGAAGCTTTTCGGCCGGGTCAGGCGGAAGCGGAACAGACGATCGGTAAAATGCTCGACGGCGAGGACGGTTTCCTCGGTCGGCCCATTGGGGTTTGCTTTCGCAGCGGCCGTCTGGCCGGCGGGCGCATCGGCGCTCATCCTCAGCCCTCCTGGAGGTGTCTCGGCTTCAATTGAGCGAGGCGCCGCGCAAAAGCAATGCGTCAGATGATGGCTTTAGTTTTCCTGATAGGTCGGGCGGCTGACCCAGTCGATCTCGCTGTCCTCGATGCTGTAGGCGCCGGAGAGTTCGTAGATGTTCTCGTAGCCATAGCCATAGAGGTTGATGAAGGTCGGCACGTTGAGGGCGAGCGGGGCTGATTTCAGGACAACGGGGGCAATGTTGTCGCTGAAATTGTTGTTGCAATAGATCAGGACGCGGCGGTTCTTGGCGCCGATGACTTCCGACAGCATGCCGGCGGAGAAGTCCGAGAAATTGAGGTTAACCGCGCCGTCGATATGTCCGAGCGCGTAGTTGCGGGCGCTGCGGGCGTCGATGATGATCGTGTCCGGATCGGCCTTCATGGCGTTGAACGTGTCGATGTCGATCAGGCGGGTCTCGCGGTAGGCGGCGATCTCGGCGCCGAGTTCCATGAAGCCCGGATAGTCAACGAAGCCGGGCTCGGACTGGGCGCGGGCGGGCGGGGCGATCAGCGCGCCGAGCAGGATCACGATGAGGCCGAGCAGCGCGATGATCGCGACAATGGGCATGTCCGTGCGGGCGGGTTCGGGGTTCATGGTCAGCCTCCTCAAGCGGCCTTCAGGCTCACAGAGTCGCCGGACTCAGTGGCCAGATTGTGCGCGCATCGGGGCTTTGCTGCGAAATCCGTGCCATTCCGGGCCGGGGTCATCCGGGCGGGAAACGGCCCATCCGGTCTTCCCAGTGGCGGCGGCAGAGCGAGACATAGGTCGTCTTCTCGATCGAGATCTGGTCACCTTCGGTCAGCGCCTTGCCGTCCGGACCCTGACGGATGACCATCGTGGCCTTGCGGCCGCATTCGCAGATGGTGCGAACTTCGCGCAGGGAATCGGCAATGGCGAGCAGGGCGGCGGAGCCTTCGAACAGCTCGCCCCGGAAATCCGTGCGCAGGCCGTAAGCGAGCACCGGCATGCCGAGATGATCGGACACGCGGGCGAGTTGCCAGACCTGATCCTTGGTCAGGAACTGCGCCTCGTCCACGAAGATCGCGTCGAGCCGGCCCTGGCCCATGCGTTCCTGGATCAGCGCGAAAAGATCCGTATCCTGAGTATAGAGGGTTGCCTCCGCGGAAATACCGATGCGCGAGGTAATGTGCCCGTCGGCGGCGTCACGGTAGAGCGCGGAAGTGAGCAGCAGCACTTCCATGCCGCGCTCACGGTAGTTGTACGCCGCCTGCAGCAGGATCGTCGACTTGCCGGCGTTCATCGCCGCATAGGAGAAATAGAGCTTGGCCATGGCGCCCGCGTCGTGCGTGTCAGCGGATCGGTGTGGCGACGCCTTCGCGGCGCGGGTCGGCGCCGCCTTCAAGGCCGCGCTCGCGCACGACGATGAGATGAAGGCCCGAGTTCTCGCCCGTGCGTTCCTCGACGGTGTAGCCCATCTCGCGCAGCGCTTCGGCCGCTTCCGGCCCGCCGGCAACATCAACTTCCACGGCGACGGTATCGCCGCGCGCGATGATGTTCGGCAGCGCGGCAGCTTCCTGCGCCGTCTTGTTCCATTCGAGCACGCCGACAAGCGTCTTGGCGACATAAGCGACGATCGAGTTGCCGCCCGGCGAGCCGGTGACCATGAAGAGGTCGCCGCCCTTGTCGAACACGAGCGTGGGCGACATCGACGAGCGCGGGCGCTTGCCGGCGGCGGGCGCATTGGCGACCGGCTTGCCGCCCTTGGTGGGCGTCAGGGCGAAATCGGTCAGTTCGTTGTTGAGAAGGAAGCCGCCGGCCATCCGCGACGATCCGAAGGCCGCCTCGATTGTGGCGGTCATCGCGACGGCGTTGCCGTCAAGGTCGATGATCGAGATGTGCGTGGTGCCGGCGCCGGGTGTGGTCGTGTCTTCGCCCCACATCGGACGCAGCGCATCCTTGCCGAGCACGATTCCGGGATCGCCGGGGAAGGATTTCGCATCCGGGGCAAAGGCTTCGAGCGCGCGTGCCTTGATATAGGTGGGGTCGATCAGTTCGGCGGTGGGCACGGACACGAAGTCTGCATCGGCGACATAGTGATCGCGGTCGGCATAGGCGAGGCGCTGCGCATCGACGAAGGCCTTGAGGTAGAGGCTATCGTCCGCGTTCACGGAGGCCGCAGGCTTCAGGTGATCATAGAGGCCCATGATCAGGTTCTGCGCGATGCCGCCCGAGCTGGGCGGCGGGGCGGAGCAGATCTTGAAGCCGCTCTGCAATTCGCCGCAGACCGGCTCGCGCACGGCGACGGTGTAGGCTTCCAGGTCTTCAAGCGTCATCGCGCCGCCGTCCGGTCCCTCGGTCACGGCGGCGATGATCTCGGCGGCAATGCGGCCGGAATAGAAGGCGGCAGGGCCTTCCTCGGCGACGGCGGCGAGCGTTGCGGCATAGGCCGGGTTGGTGCGCACGAAGCCGGCGGCCAGCGGCTCGCCGTCCGGATAGAAATAGGCGGCGGTAACCGGATTGTCGTCGAGCCGGATGGCGCCGCGCAGGCGGGGCGAGGCGAGGATTTCGGCGAGTTTCGGCGACACCTTGAAGCCGTCCTCGGCAAGGCGGATCGCGGGTTCGAACAAGGTTTCCCAGTCGGCGCGGCCGGACGCGTCATGCGCGGCCTTGTAGAGCGCGATCTGGCCCGGCACGCCGACCGAGCGGCCGGATTGCCAGGCGCTGACGAAGTCCATCACCTTGCCGTCCTTGAAGAACAGTTCGGAGGTTGCGGCGGCCGGCGCGGTTTCGCGGCCATCGAACACCGTGACGGTGTCCTTGGCGCGGTCATAATAGACGAGGAAGGCGCCGCCGCCGAGGCCGGAGCTTTCCGGTTCGACGAGGCCGAGGACCGTGTGGACCGCGATCGCCGCATCAATGGCGTTGCCGCCCTCGCGCAGGATTTCGAGACCGGCCTCGACCGCGTAGGGGTTGGCGGCGGCGACCATGCCGCCCTTCGTCCAGGACAGATCGCCCAGCGCTTCCGGCGCGCTCTCCCGCACATCTGTGGTGGAGGCGGGCGGGGCGGCATCCGGCGCGCAGGCCGAGATCAAAAGAACGAAAGCCAGGCCGGTAAGTTGGCGCATGAGGAAACCCTTTGCTTGGCGGGGCGCCCGCAGGCCCTTAAGACCGGGGCAGACAAATCAGCTGACAAGGCTCTTAACATGGCAAAGCCGGGGTCGCGCAACCTCATTACAGACGTTCCCGGCCTTCGGGTCGGGCAGGCTGAAGATACAAGGGTGCGCAGCGGCGTGACGGTGATCCTGCCGGAGGCGTTCTCCGTGGCGGCCGTCGCTGTCGCAGGCGGCGGGCCCGGGACGCGGGAAACGGACGTGTTGGCCGGCGGACGGCTGGTCGGCGGCGCCGATGCGATCTGCCTGGCGGGCGGCAGCGCGTTTGGCCTCGCAGCGGCAGACGGCGTGATGGCGGGCCTGAAAGCCGCGGGGCGCGGCTTTGCGCTGGTGCCCCGGCCGGGCGTGCCACCCACGCCGATCGTGCCGGCGGCGATCCTCTATGATCTCGCCAATGGCGGCGACAAGGACTGGGGCGAGACTGCGCCCTATGCCGCGCTCGGGCGCAAGGCGTTCGACGCGGCCGGCGAGACCTTCCGGCTCGGCCGGGCCGGGGCCGGGCTGGGCGCACGCGCCGGGCAGGCGCCGGGCGGTACCGGTTCGGCCAGCATCGTCGCCCCGGACGGGCTGACGGTCGGCGCGCTGGCGGCGGTCAACAGCTTCGGGTCGGTTCGCATTCCCGGCAGCGAGGCGTTCTGGGCCTGGCCTTACGAGATCGGCGGGGAATTCGGCGGCGCGCGGCCCGATGTAACCAAGACATTTGATGCGGAAGACTGGGGCGCGGCGAAATCCAACCCCGCGCCGCGCGAGAACACGACTATTGCCTGCATCGCCACTGACGCGGCGCTGACGCGGGATGAGGCCGAACGGGTCGCGCAGATGGCGCTGGCGGGGATGGCGCGGGCGATCCGGCCGGTGTTCGCGCCCACGGATGGTGACGTGGTGTTTGTGATCTCCACGGCGCGCCGCGTGATCGACGGGCCACGTCCGATGTTGCTGGCGCGGATAGGGGAACTCGCGGCCTCAACGCTCGCGCGCAGCATCGCGCGGGGTGTTTATGAAGCGGAGCGGCAGGGGGATTTCGCATGATCCGTACACTGAAGTGGGTCCTCGCCGCTGCGGCCAGCGCGGCGGTGCTTGTGGGATGCATGGTCGCGGGCCGCGACGCCGATCCGGGCGACTGGCCCGGCATGGTGTCTATCCAGACGGTGTCCGGGCGCGACGTGTTCCATGAATGCGGCGGCACGCTGATCACGCCGGACTGGGTGCTGACCGCCGCGCACTGCGCCGAGGACATGCGGATCGAGACCTCTGGCCGGGCGGCGCAGTTTGCACGCGGGCCGGACGGGCAGGTGTCGCGGCAGGGTCTTGTCGCGGTGACCATCGGGCTGGGCGATTTGCGATCGATCCCCACGGGGCGGGTCTATCCGGTCGCGGAGGTGGTGACCCATCCGGACTACCGGTCGGGGGAGCCGGAGCGTGGGCATGACCTGGCACTGCTGCGCCTCGAGAAATCCGCTGCCTCGCCGGCGATGCCGCTCGCCGGGCTCGGCGCCTCGGCCGGCGGGCTTTACGATCCCTATGCCGATGTCTGGGCAGCCGGCTATGGCCGCAAGGGCGAAGGCGCGCAGGGCGAAGGCGGCACGACCGGCAGTGGCCGAAAGGTCGCGGCCGGGTCGCTGCTGCTGCAGGAAGGCTATATCCCGCCGCTGCCCCAGGACGTCTGCGCGCGGCGGATCCAGGCGGGACTGGACCGCGAGGGCCTGGCGCAGGCCTATGCGGGGGTCGGGGTGGACCCGGTCACCCAGCTATGCGCCGGAAACGGCGGCACGGATGCCTGCCAGGGCGATAGCGGCGGCCCGCTCGTGCTGCGCACGCCAAACGGGCCGGTCCAGGTCGGCGTGGTCAGCTGGGGCCTCGGTTGCGCGCGCCCCGAGAATCCGGGCGTCTACATGCGCGTCTCGGCCTATGCGGACTGGATTGGCGGGATCTCGGGACTTTCGCCGCCTGCGCCGCCGCCAGAGCCGGAATTGATCACCGACCCTCTGCCGGAGCTGCCGCCCGAGGCGCCGGAGGACGGCGCGGTGGCAGAAACCCCAGCGATGCCCGCCGATCCAGCCGAACCGGGGGCGGAAACCGTTCCGGAACTTGTGGCCGAAACACCGGGCTGAACGGCCCGGTTTTTGAGACTTGCAAGCCCGGGGGCGCACCTGTATGTGTCCGCTCCTTGCAGTGGACAGGCACCCGTAGCTCAGCTGGATAGAGCACCAGACTACGAATCTGGGGGTCAGGAGTTCGAATCTCTTCGGGTGCACCACTACGGCAATCTGGGATCCCTGATCGATTTAGGGCATTGATTGCGCGCTGCGACTCAGGAATTCATGTGCGGCTGATGTTCTGGCGCCTTCAACCGTTGAAGGTTTTAGACCTTGGTGAAACGTCTCCCTAGGTTCTGGTGTGCAGAGGTGGCCCTCGTGATTAACCCTAACGAGGAGGAGCGCATGAACCTTGCTTACAGCCAGCCTGCCGATCCTTCCGACATCGAAATCCAGACGGTGATGGTGGTCGAGAAAATACTGCGCAAGGTGCGCGCCTTCACCTGTCTCGTCATCGGCAACCGGGTCGAGGCCGACGAGATCGTCGAGGACGCGCTCATCCTCTATCTCGCCACCGATCCCGAACCCAACGAGACCGACGGCGCCTATCCCCACCTGATCGCCACCGTCCGCCGCCTCCTGCGCACAAATGGCGCACGCGCGCGGCGCGGCTCTGACCTCGATCAGGCGCTGGCGCCCTTGCTGCAACTGCCGCTCGAGACGCGCGAGATTGCGGCGCTGCATCTCGGCGCAGGCTTTGCGGTCGCCGACACGGCCAGATTGCTGGAGATCGCGCCAGAGGAAGCCCTGGCCGGGCTCGAAACGGTCCGCAAGGCCATCGGTCTGGAAACCTACGACAAGGCGGCGCCGGCCGCCTGAGGCCGCAGCGTTGGCAGGCGGGTGCGCTGCCCCCGCCTGCATGCTAGGGATCGCCGATGCGGCCAACATCGTTGGGGCAAAGCAGGCGCGCACCATGATGCAGGACCGCGAAATACTCTATGAGAACCATCCGGACCCGATGTGGGTCCAGGATCTCGAAACGCGGCGGTTTCTGGATGTCAACGCGGCGGCGATTGCCGCCTATGGCTATAGCCGCGAAGAGTTCCTGGCGCTGAACGCGGTCGATGTCCGTCCGCCGGACGATGTTGCACCGGAGCGCCATCACGGCGAGGCGTCAACGGTTCGCCACCAGCGCAAGTCCGGCGAAGTCTTCCTTGTGCAGACGACAGCCCAACCGGTCGAGTGGAAAGGTCGGCGGGCAGAGTTTGTCACGGTCCGCGATGTCAGCCGCGCAGTGGCCCTGGAGCAGGAGCGGGACGCCCTGCTGCAACGGGAGGCGAGCCTGCGCCAGGCGGCGGAGTCCGCTGCCGAACAACTGGCCGAGCAAAACGCCAATCTCCGGATCGCGCAGCGCCTGATCGGCATGGGGATCTGGAAATACGAGGTGTGGTCCGGCCGGCTCAGCTGGTCACCGGAACTTTTCAGGATGTTCCGGGTGAACGAAGCATCACTTGAAAACACGCTGGACGCCTACAATGCGCTCGTGCATCCGGACGACCGGCAGGCGATGGATGCCAACTTCCGCGCTTTCCTGGACTCCGGCGACTCGCATCTCGAGTTTGCGCACCGGATTGTCCATCCGGACGGCGGCGTGATCCATGTGCGCGGTTCCGCAGAAGCTTCAGACACGCCGGATGGCAAGCTGCTGACCGGCATGGTCCAGGACGTGACGCGGGAAGTCGAGCAAGGCGAGCGTCTGAGATTGCTGGACCTGTCTGTCAGCAGGCTGAACGATATGGTCGTGATCTTCGAGGCCCGGCCTGGCCCGGAGGCCCTCAACGCGCCTGTCGTCTATCTCAACGCGGCTTTTGCGCGGGTGACCGGCCGGGATGAGACGGATGTCCTGGGTCGCTCCATCCTCTCGGTGATGGCCGAGGCCGCGCCCGGCATCCCGTTGGAGGTGCTGGAGCAGGCGCTGGCAGGGGAAGTGTCGATGCGTTCGGATATCCGGCTGTTCGCCAAGGACGGCCGCGTGCTGCCCGCAGAAATCGACCTTGTCCCGGTTCGCAACCCTGCGGGGTCGATGACCCACTGGGTCGCCGTCATGCGGGACATGACGGAGAAGCAGACAGCGGACGCCCGTGCGCTGATGAACGAGGAGCGCTACCAGATGCTGGCGCGCTCGACCCATGATGTGGTCTGGGACTGGGATATCCGGTCCGGGGTGCTGACCTGGAACGAGAATTTCCGGCAGCTGGCGGGAAGTCCGCAGGCGCCGCTCACCGACCGGCTGACATCCTGGTCAAACCGTCTGCATCCGGATGATCATGACCGCGTGCTGGAAGGCTTTCACGGCGCAATTGCCGGAGACGGCGAGACCTGGTCGGCCGAATACCGCTTCCGCCGGGACGATGGTGACATCCGGTTCGTGTTCGACCGGGGGTTCATTTCGCGCGACAAAACGGGCCGGGGCGTGCGGATCGTCGGCTCCATCGTGGACATCACCGCGCAGAAACTCGCCGAAGGCCGCCTCGCGCAAGCCGAGAAACTGGAAGCGCTCGGCCAGATCACGGGCGGTGTGGCCCACGACTTCAACAACCTCCTGATGATCATCATGGGCAATGCGGAAACGCTGCTCGACCGGGCCAACGACGCGCGCGAGCGCCGGCTTCTGGAGTTGATGTTTTCGGCCGCGGAGCGCGGGCGTGATCTGACGGGGCGCCTGCTCACCTTTGCGCGCAGGATTCCGCTCAATCCTGTGCCTCTTGATATCAACGAGCAGGTGATCCGGAGCGCCGAACTGCTGCGCCGAACGATCCGGGCCAACATCCGTATCGAGACGGACCTGCGCGCTCCCGATGCGACCGTCGAATGCGATCCGGCGCAGCTCGAACTCGTGCTGTTGAACCTCGCGGTCAATGCGCGCGATGCCATGAAGGATGGCGGTGTACTGACGTTGGAGACGCGGCTGACCGAGGAGGGCGGCGCGGAGCAGGTGGTTCTGACGATCACCGATACGGGTACAGGCATGGACCGCGAGACGCTGCGGCGCTGTCTCGAACCCTTTTTTACAACCAAACCTGTCGGCCAGGGCGTGGGCCTCGGCCTCAGCATGGCGTTCGGGTTCATGGCGCAGACCGGCGGCCGGCTGGCCATCGCGTCCGAGCCCGGCCAGGGAACGAAGGTGTCGTTGGTTTTTCCTCGCTCGGTGCACACCGCAGGTTCCGCGATGCCTGCTCCGCCGGCGGCGCCGGTGGGCGGCGATGAGCTGATCCTCCTGATCGAGGATGAGGCGGGGGTGCGCGAACACGTCAGTGCAGTTCTGTCCGGGCTCGGTTACCAGGTGGCGGCCTGCGAGAATGCGGATGCTGCCATCAGATACCTGGAAGAGGGGGGGGGCGCAGACCTCATTCTCACGGACATCATCATGCCCGGTTCGGTAGACACGCGGCATGTGGTTGAGGCGGCGAGCAAACGGTTCCCGGATATCCAAGTGCTTTATACCTCAGGATACCCGAAGGAATTGATCCAGCGGGACGGCCGTCTTGCGAGTGACATTGAACTGCTTTCAAAGCCCTATCGCCGGGTCGAGTTGGCGGTCAGGTTGCGTGCGCTGCTGGACGCGAAGAGCGCCGCCAATCCGGGGCTTCGCGTTCAGACGGACGAAGACTGAGCGATGATCCGGTAGCCGGAGCCGCGCGCGGTCTGGATCGCCTCGTCGCTGCCCGGCTGCAGCTGATCGAGTTTGCTCCGCAGGCGGCTGACATAGGTCTCGAGGACTTTCTCGCCTTCGCGGTGCGCGCGGCCAAACGACCTGAGATAGAGCTCGTCGCGCGGCACCACGCGGCCACCGGCATCCACCAGAGCGCCGAGCAGCTGCGCCTCTGCATGGGTCAGTTCGCTCTGGCCGGCGCCGCAGCGCAGGATCCGGCGCGCGCGGTCGAAGGTCACGCCATTGATCTGCGCCGGCGTCTCGCCCGCGTGGACTGGAATGATCTTGCGGCGAACCAGCCGCGCCACGCGCGCATGCAGTTCCTTCACGCTGAGCGGTTTCAGGACGTAGTCATCGATCCCGCGGTTGATCATGTCGGCGCGAAATTCGGTTTCTCCGGATCCGGACAAGACCAGGATGGGAATATCGCTGACGCGCTGGATCTCGGTGATGATCTGCGTTCCTGACGCATCCGGGAGTTTCATGTCGAGGATCACGCAGTCGGCTGCGGCGAGCCCGCCGGAAAACAGGACCGGCTTGAAGCTCGCATAGCTGGTGTAGGCTTCAATGCGATCGCCGCCATCCGGCCAGCCGAGCTGGATGGTCTCAATCAGGTCTGCATCGTCTTCTACGAGAATGATGTTCACGGGCTCGCACCACCAGTTTTTTGCGGCGCCGACAACCGTCTTCAACAGTCGAAAATCAGCGCTCCGGATGACCGGCGGCAGACGCGCAGCGAAAAACTTTCAGCGCTTCAACGCACTGCCGGCGGGCGCCGCAGACTGGGCGCCTGCAGGACGGGCGCAACTTTTTCCGTCAGGGCTTCGATGAAGCGCGCCCCGATCTGGTCGCCGCGCTGCCAGCGCGTCTCACAGCTGCGTTTGTCGGAGATGCCCGTGTTCGGATTGAGGATGACGAGGGTGAAAGTGGGCGGAACGGCAAAGGGCGATCCCAGTTTGAGTTTGACCCTGCCTTCCGACATGTCGCGGATCGTCACGTCGAAAGTCTGCGAACCTGCACACACAACCCGGGCGCCTTTCAGTGCACGCTGACGCGGAGAACTGCGGGGCACCTCGGGAGCCGGTTCGGACATCTGGAAACTCTGGGTTTCATCTCTCACGTTAACGGGGGCCGCAGGTCCCACGCGCCCGCAGCTGTCGCTAGGTCAACCATACACCGGAAGCTCCTAAGATTCCATGATCCTATAGTGCAGGCGACGGATGCAGACAGAAAAAGAGCCAGCGCTTGGGCAAACGCTGGCTCTGGAGTTGTCTGTCAGATGGAGAAGCACAATGGCTTCGGGAGGACTATGCGCGAAGTCGCGAAATCGTTCCCTGCGGCTGCAAAGTTTCAAGCAAGGGCTAGAGGCTAGTCCTTCGCCCGCTCCATGTACGTGCCGTCTTCGGTGTTGACGACGACGCGCGTGCCGACGCCGACATGCGAGGGCACCATGATGCGTGCGCCATTGTCGAGCTTGGCGGGCTTATAGGAGCCGGACGCCGTCTGGCCTTTGACGACCGGTTCGGTCTCGACGATTTCCGCCGTGATGCGCTGGGGCAGGGTGATCGAGACGGCCTCGCCGTTGAACATCTGCAGGATCACGGTCATGTTTTCCTGAAGGTAGTGGGCGCTGTCGCCGAGCATGGCGCCGGGCACCACGACCTGCTCGTAGTTGGCGGAGTTCATGAAGACGTAGTTTTCGCCTTCCATGTAAAGGTAAGAGTGGTCGACTTCCTCGACATAGGCACGCTCGACCTTGTCTGAGGTCTTGTAGGTGTTGGAGATTTTGATGCCATCGGAGATGCGGCGCATGTCGATGGTGGTCGTCGGCGTGCCTTTGCCCGGACGGAAGGATTCCGCCTTGAGGACCACGTAGAGCTGGCCGTCGGTGTATTCAATGATATTGCCTTTGCGGATATCCGCAGCGATTTCAACGGACATGGGGCGTTCCTGAGTTGCGAGGTCGAAAGCGCCGCTATATACCGCCTCCGCGCCATTTGGCCAGCCGCCCGATGCGGCTTTGGCCCGGTCTGGCCCTGCCCATTGGAGCAATATGTCCCCCGACAGCCTTCCCTGGTGGTCGCCCGAGGCCCATGCCCGCAAGCGCGGCCATCTCGCGGCGCGTGGGCGGATCAAGGCGCAGATAAGGGCCTGGTTCGAAGGCGAGGGCTTCACCGAGACCGAATGCGGCCAGCTGCAGCGCTCGCCGGGCAACGAGGCGCACCTGCACGCGTTCGAGACGGCCTATGTCGCCGAAAACGGCGCGCGCACGCCGCTTTACCTGCACACCTCGCCCGAATTCGCGATGAAGAAGCTGCTGGCGGCCGGCGAGACGCGGATCTTCGATTTCGCCCGCGCGTTCCGCAACCGGGAGACCGGCGGGCGCCATGCGCCGGAATTCACTATGCTGGAATGGTACCGGGCGGGGGAGGGTATCGAGGCGGTGATGGCGGATGCGGCCAAACTCGCCTGCCTTTCGGTTGAGGCAGCAGGCACCCGGGCGCTCGTCTGGAAGGGCGCGGCCTGCGATCCGTTTGCCGAGCCGGAATACCTGACTTTGGTGGAGGCCTTCGCCCGGCATGCCGGGATTGATCTGGAACCGGTGCTGACCGACGGCGCCGGACTCGCCAGCGCGGCGCGCAAGGCGGGCATCGAGACACCGGCGGGGGCGAGCTGGACGGATGTGTTCTCGGCCGTCCTCGTGACGTTGATCGAACCGAAGCTGGGCCAGGGGCGGCTGACCTTCCTGCATCGCTACCCGGTAAGCGAAGCGGCGCTCTCCCGTCCGGCCCCGGACGATCCCCGCTTTGCCGAGCGGTTCGAGCTTTATGCCTGCGGCGTGGAACTCGCCAATGGCTACCGCGAGCTCACCGATGCCGCCCTGCTGCGCGCGCGGCAGGAGCAGGAAATGGCGCTGAAACAGGCCGTATACGGCGAGCGCTATCCGCTGGACGAGGACTTCATCGCCGCCGTCGCCGCCATGCCCGAGGCCAGCGGCGTGGCGCTCGGCTTTGACCGGCTCGTGATGCTGGCCACCGGCGCGCGCGAGATTTCGGATGTTCTCTGGACGCCGGTTCCGCTAGAGGGGCGGCCATGACCGTTGCCACCCTCCGCTCCGTCGCCGCCCTGAAGGCGGCCGGGCTCGTCTCCGACGCGCTGGCGCCCCAGCTCGCGGCGGTCGAGGCGGCCTACGCGATTGCCTTGCCGGAGCCTTTGGCGCGCGCCATCAACCGGAACAATCCGGGCGATGGCATCCGCCGGCAATATGTTCCGTCGCCGGAGGAACTGGATATCCGCGCCGGCGAGTCGGGCGATCCGATCGGGGATGCGCGCCACTCCCCCGTGCCGGGCCTTGTGCACCGGTATCCGGACCGTGTGCTGATCAAGGCGACATCAACCTGCCCGGTCTATTGCCGCTTCTGCTTCCGGCGCGAGATGGTCGGCCCGGAAAAGGGCGAGTCGCTGACGAAGACGGACCTCGACAACATCTTCGCGTACATCCAGTCCCATCCTGAAATCTTCGAAGTAATCCTCACGGGCGGTGATCCGCTGATGCTGTCGGCCGCGCGGGCGCGGGAGATCGCGCACCGCCTTGAAGACATCGCGCATGTCAAAGTGATCCGCTGGCACACCCGCATGCCGGTCACGCGGCCGGACCGCATCACGCCCGCTTATGCCGAAGCGCTGTCGAGCCGGAAGAAGGCCATCTTCCTCGCCGTGCACGCCAACCACGCCAGCGAGTTTACCGCGGAAGCCATCGCTGCCTGCCGCCTGCTGGCAGAGCAGGGTATCGCGCTGGTCTCGCAATCGGTGCTCCTGCGCGGCGTGAATGACACCATCGAAGACCTGTCGGACCTGATGCGCGCTTTCCTGTCGGTCGGCATCAAGCCATATTACCTCCACCAGCTGGACGCGGCGCCAGGTACGGCGCATTTCCGCGTGCCGGTGGCCGAAGGCCAGCGTCTCGTTCGGGCCCTGCGCGACAATCTCTCGGGTCTGGCGGTGCCGCACTATGTGCTGGATATTCCCGGCGGCGTCTCGAAAGCCTCGCTCGCCCTGCCGGACATCGAACGGCGCGATGACACCTGGGCTGTGCGCGGCCGGGATGGCGAAACTTATCCGCTTGTGGACGATTAGGACGCTGCGCCGCCAGCCGTCCGGTAATACTCGTTCTTCGCCGCCATCAGCGCCGTGATCAACACCCGCTCCGTCTCGCTCAGGAACGGGTTCCAGATATCGAAGATCAGGATGACGCGGTCTTCATCGGCATCGTTCCAGGCTTCATGCTCGATCGTGTCGTCGAAAACCCAGGCTTCGCCCATCTTCCACGGCCGCGTTTCATTTCCCACACGGAACCGGGCCGGGCCGGGAAGCACCAGCGGCAGGTGGGTGATCAGACGGACGTTGGACGAGCCTGTGTGCGCCGGAATGCGGGTGTGCGGATCAAGGCGGGAAAACATCGCCGTCGGCGCAAAGCCCGGCTGCTGGGCCATCGGCAGGGACGCGAGCAAGGCCGCTGTCTGCGGGCAAACCCGGCACGCTTCATCCTGCCGAACACCGTCGCGCCAGAGGAACAGCGTGCTCCAGCGCGCCGAATGGTTCAGCTCCGCCCACTGATTGACCGGTGCGCCAGCCGGATACTGGATGTAGGGCTTGAACGTATCCCCGAGCTGAGCGGTCGCCGCGTGCAGTTCTGCCTGAATGATCGGCGTGGCCGCTTCAAGTTCCTTGAACCAGGGGAACATGTCGCGCGGATAGAACGGGATCGCGGGAAGCTGGGTATACTCAAAGAACAGCGGCTGCTGAATTTGAGGCCGTGCCTTGCCCAGCATCACCTGCAGGCTTTCCTGGAACCGGAACGGCGCTTCCAGATCGCGGGTTTCGCCCGACGTCTTCAGCTTCGCCAGGATGAAGTCTTCCAGCGCGCGCTGGTCGGCGGCGACAACTTGCCGGGCATGCTCGGTCTGCGCCCGCACGGCCGGCGGCATACGTTCCGGGCTCGGGGCGATCTTCAGCACATCGCGGTAGATCTTCGAGGCGGCCTGCGCACCGGAAAGGTGTTCGACCAGGGCGCCTTTCGAAAGCAGCGCAAAATAATGATAGGGGTCGATGGCCAATACACGTTCCACGGCGGCGAGTGCCCCGGCCGGGTTGCCGCTTGCCCGCAGCAGGACGGCCTTGGCCATGACGACTTCCGGGTTGCGCGGCTCGGCAATCTCCGCCTCGCCAATCAGGGCGAGGGCGGCTGCGACCTCGCCTCTCTGCATGGCCTGGCCCGCCTCGGCCATGAGACTGGCGCCAGACCTTGTCGATGTGGAATTCATGGCTCCCGCCCCCTGTTGGCGCTTCATATTCCCTTGTGCGAAGCGCCGTGCAAGCAGGATTCTCCGCGCCTGATCGGCAGAGAACAGTCCGGCATCCGCACGGCGCTTGGCTTGTTCAGTCCGGCCCCGCAGACTTGCGCCGTCCCGTGAGGATCAGCAGCGCCACGAGCCCGATGGAGGTCGCCTGGCTTGAGAAGAGCTCCAGCAGGACGGCGAACAGCCAGCTCGGGAGCGCGGCGCGCTGCTCGGCCTGCAGCAGGATATTGCCGGAGCCCTGGCCGAGAAGTTCCGCGTTCGCCGCTTCGATCTTGGCGTTCAGGTCATCCCGGCGCCGCGCGAGGCCCAGCTCGTTCTGCGCGTCGCGGTAGGGTTTCTGCTCGGTGCGGCCGACGCGCTCGACTTCGGCGATATAGGCTTTAAGCCCCTCCACCGAGCGGGTCTCCGGCGGAATGCCTTCCAGCTGCCGGCGCCAGTCGGCCAGCTGCGTTTCTAGCACATCGCGGTTCGTCGCGGCGCTGGAGACTTCGGCGGCCGCCGTCAGGTTGTTGGAGCTGATATAGATCTGTGTACCGAGGATCGAGGCGCCCGCGCCGACCAGCGCGAAGACCAGCGAGCGCAGGCTTTCCCACATCCGCTTGTTGGCCGCATGCCAGTAGACAAAGGTGAAGCCGCCAAACGACACGATGGCGGCAATGATGCCGGCGGCGCCCCAGATCATCGACTCCAGCGGATCGGTGACGGTCGAGGCAAAGGCCTGGTAGTTGGCAAAACCGGACAGGCCCGCCGCCATGAGGCCCGCGATCACGAAGATCAGGGCAAGCAAGGCAACGATCGTCTTCTCGCCCTGTCCCTTGCGCCGCTCTTTGCGCTCGGCCCGGATTTCGGCGAGGCGGATTTCACGCTCGGCCTTTATTTCTTCGGGTGAGGGCAGCCGCTCGTGAAGTTCATAGACCTGTGGCGGCGTTTTCAGCACGGGATTGACCGCGCGGGTGACCTCGGAAAACTCTACATCAATCGGTGCCGGCGGCGGTGCATCCGCATCGTCCAACAGGGCGGGTAGGTGGCTCCTCGGGCTCTCAAGTTTGCGGATCAGGTCGCGCAGCATGCCGGTCTCGCCGTATTGCGTGCAAGTGTAGGTGCCCGCCTGAAAGTTCAGCGACAGCGTGTTGTCCGAGGCGACGCAATCGTCGTGCAGCGGGCAGGCATGCCGGACATCCGTCAGGTCCTGGCTTGCGTCGTCGCTGAGGCGAAGCAGCTCCGCCACGCGCTGCGTTTCTTTCAGGCGGCGCTCATCCGTCATCGCAGGCCCCAACTCCTCGCCGCCCCATCTAGCCGAAGTGATCGCCGCCCGTCACCCCGCCTGCTGGGACAGGATCACACTTGCAGTAGCGGCGCAGTACGGCCGGATATTTACCCTATATTGACAGGCCAAGAGGTCTTAATCAGGTATTAAGGCGTGGAGAGTGAGACTTACCCGCAACGGGAAACCGCCACCCAGCCTGGCGGAAGGCAAAGGACCGACCTGCAGATGACACCGCGCTCCATCGCGATCCCGAAAACGTGGAAAACCTTCGATATTCCAAGCTTCTTCTCTGCCTTTGCGTATCCCGTTCTCGGTGTGGCGCTGTTCGTGACGATGGTCCTGCTCGGCATCTTTGTCAGCCAGCTCACCTTCCACTGGTGGTACGTGCCGCTCGCCGTCGGCGTCATCGCCTTCTCCGTCTTCTGGTGCAACATGGGCATCGGCCCCCTGCACCGTATCCTCCAGCACCGCGCCGGGGAGCTGGCCCCGCCGGCGCAGGTCGTCGCCATGCTCAACCTATTCTTCGCGATGCAGGGCCGTGTTCGCGACTGGGTGAACTATCACTCCCAGCATCACCGTTTCGCCGATCAGCCGGGCGATCCGCACAACCCGTTCGAGTCCAAGCGCTGGGCCTGGGTGGGCTGGATCCTCTGGCGCGACCAGAAAGACGTTGAGCGTCCCTGGCCGCTCTGGCTCAAGAAACATCCGATCATTGTCTGGATGGACGAGCACTACATCCAGTTCAGCATCATCATCCATTTCGTGGTGCCGGCGATCATCTACCTGATCGTGTGGGCCGCCGGCGGCTCGCTCGTGCTCACCGCGCTGCTGCATGCCAGCGTCATCATCGGCCGCGCCATCCAGTTCCATGCCACGGTCTACGGCATCAACGTGCTGGGCCACCTGAAAACGCCTGTCTGGGCGGATCACATGATGGCGCTGCTGACCGGCGGCGAGGCCTTCCACGACCATCACCACGACGCGCCGCAAAGCGCGCTGCACCGTCCGCGCAAGGGTGTCTGGAACCGGATTGTCGATTATAACGGCACGGTCCTGCTCTTCCTCGAGAAGATCGGCTGGGTGAAAAACCTGAAGATCGCGCCGCAGTTCGCCTAGGCGTTTCTTCGCACCTGCAGCAACGAATTATGGGAAGCGCCCCCTTTAACCGGGTGGGCGCTTTCCCATTTGGGTTGTCCGGGGCGTGGGGGCGCATCACGGAGGACTGCCCATGACCAGCACAGACACAAACGCCAACCCGGCGGCGCATACCCACGCGTACATCCTCCTTGATCGGACGGGTTCAATGTCGAACATCTGGGCCGAAGCGCTCGGCTCGGTGAATGCTTACGTCGAAACCCTGACCAAGCCTGCGGACGGCGCCAAGCCCTCCGGCGATGACAAGGTCACCCTCGCCGTGTTCGACCACCATGACGGCCTGAAATTCGACCTGCTCCGCCGCGGGGTGACCGCGGCCAACTGGAACAAGGTGACCGATGACGAGGCGAGCCCGCGCGGCATGACCCCGCTGTTCGACTCGATCGCCCGCATCGTGGCGCTGGCAGAAGGCGACGCGCCGCAGCGCGCCGTGATCGTCATCATGACCGACGGCGAGGAAAATTCGTCGCGCGAAGTGACGAAGGACGGCGCCAAGGCAGCGCTCGACCGGGCCCGGGCCAAGGGCTGGGAGGTCGTGTTCCTCGGCGCCGAGTTCGGCAAGTTTGCCGATGCCGAATCCGTCGGCGTCATCCGCTCCAAGGCGATGGCGGTCAGCGCCGGAAGCATGGAAGCCTCCATGCGCAAGCTCGCTTCCAAGAGCCGGAACTATTTCGAGGCGGCCGAAGCGATGGACTTCAATGCCGAGGATCGCAAGGAATCGGGCGAAGAGGACGTTAAACGCCGCAAAGGCGGTTAATCCGTCCCCTGACGGGTGAAGTCTGAACGGCTGTTCAGCTAGTGGCCAACAAAAGGCGGCCCTTTTCCTTTGCTTCGGCAGAATCACGACACAGACGCGCCTCATTCGGGGCGCAGCTTTCCCTCACTGAACAAGGGAAGGGACGCACGATGAAATTCTCCAGAACACTGATTGCCGTGGCCGCAGGTTTTGCACTCGCCGCCACCTCGCAGGCGAAGATCCTGCCGAAACCGCCGAAATCCGATACGGTCCAGTCGTACATCCTGCTCGACCGGACAGGCTCGATGTCCGACATCTGGGATGAGGCGCTGACCTCGGTGAACGCCTATGCCGACAGCTTCGCGGCCGATGCGCCGGGCGCCGAAATCGCCGGCGGCGATATCAAGACCGCTGTCACGCTCGCCGTGTTTGACCACCAGGACGGCCTGCAGTTCGATGTGCTGCGCGACAAGGTCGATCCTGCGAAATGGGCTGACGTCACAAATGACGAGGCCAACCCGCGCGGCATGACACCCCTCTATGACGCCATCGGCCGCATGGTGAACCGTGCCGAAGCCGACGCGCCCGAGAAAGCCGTGATCGTCATCATGACGGACGGTCTTGAAAACTCATCCAGCGAACTGACCAACCAGGGTGCCAAGGCAGCCCTCGACCGGGCCCGCGCCCGCGGCTGGGAAGTCGTCTTCCTCGGCGCCGAGTTCGCCAGCTTCAACGATGCAGAAGCCGTCGGCATGGCCTCCTCGAAAACCATGGCGGTCGGCCAGGGCCGGATGCAGGAGTCGATGGACAACCTCGCCCAGAAAGCCCGCGCTTATGGCAAGGGCGCTGCTCCGGCGGTCGAGTTCAACGAAGCTGACCGCGCCATGGCTGACGAAGAAGGCGTGAAGGAACGCAAGGGCCAGTAACCCGGCTTCCGTCTTACCGCTCAAACGAAAGCCCGCTCGCCCCCGAGCGGGCTTTCTTCGTTCTGCCTCGGGCCGTCCGGTTCGTCAGTCGACGTCCTTTCCCGGCTCGCCGACCGGTGGCAGGGGACCCGGGCGCAGGCGCGGGATGGGCTCGGCGGCAATCTTGCCTTCAAGATAGGTCAAGGCAGACGATAGCTGCTGATCTTCCCCGAGATAAGTGGCGCGCGGCGGATTGTCGACCTCGAAATCCGGCGCAACGCCCAGCCCCTCAAGCAGCCAACGGCCGTCCAGACCATGCTGCGCAAACTCGGCCACGCGGGCCTGTCCGCCGTCGGCCAGCGGGTTGCGATCCGAAAGCCAGATGCCGGCGCCGGCAGTCCGCGTGCCGATCAAGGGCGCGAGGTCCAGCGCTTTCACGCCCGCTGAGAAGGTCTCCCCGTCGGAATAGGTGCCCTCGTTGATCAGTACAGCGAGGTGTCCGCGGAAGGTTTGCTGCATGTTGGTGCTCACCGTTTGTCCTTCCGGTCCGGGCCAGAAGGCCCAAGCCTTGCGCAGTAGCGTGGCGATGATCCAGCTGTCGACATTGCCGCCGCGGTTGCCGCGCACGTCGATGATCAGGCCGTCCTTGTCATGGTGCTCATAGAAATCGCGGGCGAAGCTCGCCACGTCCCCGGGCCCCATTGCGCGCAGGTGCAGATAGCCAATGCGCCCGCCGGACGCCGCGGCAACAGCCTTGCGCCGCTTGTCGACCCAGTCCGAGTAAAGCAGCTGGCTTTCCGTGCTGCGCGAAGCCGGTACGACAATCTCGCTGAGCGCTGCCGCGCCGCGAAGGTAATCAAGCCGGACCTGCTGGCCTGCCTTCATCGTCAGGGTGCGGACGAGATCTTCTCGCGTACGCACGGGCTTACCGTCCACCGCCGTGATCACGTCGCCGGGGCGCACATCAACGCCTGGCTTCTGCAAGGGACCCAGCGTTTCCGGTCGGTCCGTCTCTCCGACATGGATCGACGCGATCTTCACACCGTTCGCGGCTGCCTCATAGGTCGCGCCGAGGAAGCCCGGTTCACCGCCTTCCATGTCCTCGGGCAATTCGCCCGGGCGGATCTGGCTGTGCAGGATACCAAGTTCGGCTGACATCTGGCTCAGGAGGTCATTCAATTCCGCACGATACCCGACGCGTTGCGCCAGCGGCACGAAGTGATCACGCACCTTGTCCCAGTTCACACCGCGCAGCTTGGAGTCATAGGCAAAGTCGCGGTGCAGGCGCCAGGCATCCAGCGCCATCTGCTGCCACTCGTCCTGCGGGTCGACCGCCGTGCGCCAATCGGTGAGGCGCACCAGGTTTGGCGAAGTATCTTCCGGAAACGCATCTCCCGGCGACAGGATCAGGAAACTGGTTTCCGGGCCCTGTCCCGTCATCACGAACAGCTTGCTGCCATCGGCTGAGAGTGAGAAGGCGGACACCTTGGCCGCGAAGTCTTCGGCCTCTGGTTTCTCGCTCCTGATCTCGACGCGTTTCAAGCTGGGCGGATCCTCGCCGCCGGAACTTTTGAGCAGGAAGATATGCTTGGCATTTGCCGCAATGCGCAGATAGTCGCCGGGCGGCACAGGCACTTCCCAGAGCCGCGACTGGACGCCCTCCAGCACGACCTTGGCCTGCTTCGGTGATTCTTCCGCCGCTTCGGGCGCCTCTTTTGCTTTTCCCTGTTTGGCGGGTGTGGCCGGCGCCTCATCGGCTTTCGGCGCGGCGGCCCCGGCGCTCAGTTCATCCGGCGCCGCAAACGGAAAGGCCGCAGACGGATCAAGCTGCAAGGCATAGAGCTTGGCGCGCGCATTGAACGCCGGCCCCATGTTCCGGTCGCCCCAGGGCGCGCCGGGTGTCGGATTGAAGTTCCGGTTCGACAGGAAATAGAGCCAGGCCCCGTCAGCCGAAAAGGCCGGCGCCGAGGACTCGTACTTGCCGGTCGTCAGGACCGTGCGCGTCCTTGAACGGGTGTCGAACAGGATGACCTGTGCCATGTCCCGCCCGTCGAAAGTGGTATAGGCAATGTATCGTCCGTCAGCGGACCAGGTGAACTCGTGAAAGGCGTCGTCCCCGCCGCCTTTGGCCGCGTCGATCTGGGTGCTCTTGCCGGTGCTCGTATCCAGTTCAAACAGCTGGCCGCGCTTGGTCGTGTACAGCACCGTGTTGCCAACCGGGGCTGGGATCAGGCGCCAGATATAGGCCTGCGTACCGGATGTCACCGGCTTGCCTTCGCCACGGCCATCCGCCGGAAACTTCCAGATCTCACCAAACGAGTCCCGGTCGACGATGGCGTAGAGCGACTTTCCATCCGCGCTGATCGCGGCCGAGCGCGCACGGCTGGCCTCAGGCAAGGCATACTCTACGCGCCGGCGCTGCCCGGTGTAGGCGGTGACGAAACGTCCGCGCGCGGTCACTGAAACAGAATCGCCCGAAGGCGCAAGGCGCGCATCCTCAAGGAAGGCGAGCGGCGATCCGAGCCAGCGTTCGCGCTTGAAATCGCTGTCGCTGGTCAGCCGCACGTCCAGCTTGTTCGTCGCCCCGCTGGCGGTGTCGAAGACAAAGAGGTCCGCGCCGCTCTGATAGGCAATCCGGCCATTCGAAAGATAGGGCGTGCGCATTTGCCAGGCGGTTGACGCAGTGTGCTGTACCGGATCGGTGCCGTCCTCGCGCACCGACCAGATATTGTCCGTGCCCGACTTGTCGCTGACAAAGTAGATTCGACCCGCCCATGCCATGGGGCTGCGGATCGGCGCGCCGAAATCCGGGGCAAGGTGGATAGCCTCGGTTTGCGTGCCCAGCGTGTAGCGCCAGAGCTGCTCCAAACGGCCGCCACGATATTGCACGGCATTGTCATTGAACATCGAAAGACCATGCCGGGTGAACACGATCGTCTTGCCGTCGCCGAGCAGTGTTGCCTGGTCGGCATCCGCCAGCGGGATGTCTTCGGTCTTGCCGGTCTCCCGGTCGATGCTGCGCAGCAGGCGCGGGATGGTGCCTGGAATGTTCGAGGTGCGATAGAGGACGCGGGAATTGTCCAGCCAGCCCCGCACGGTCACGTCCCCGCCTTCATGCGTCAGGCGCACCGGCCAGCCGCCCTCAACCGGCATCACATAGACTTCCGCCGGGCCGTCATAGGCCGCGTTGAAGGCGATCCACTGGCCATCCGGCGACAGGACCGGGCTCGCCTCGATCTCGGGATGCGTCGTCAGGCGGATGGCCGCGCCGCCGGTCGCCGGCGCACGCCATAGATCGCCTTCGCTGGAAAAGACCAGCACTTCGTCATTGATCGCCGGCGTCTGGTAGTAGCCAAGCGTTTGAGCCGAAACGGCAGGCACTGGGAGGACTGTACAGGCGGCGAGCATTAGTGCGGTACGAAAGCGCATGTCAGTCCCCTGAATTCATTGCGCTAACCATACTAGGGGCCCGGACGGGCGTGGCAACCCTGACCCGGCCCGGGAAGGCGCATTGAGCGCGCCAGCGCCTTGGTTTAGCTTTGCTGCACAGGGAGGCGCCGGTGCCCAAAGCGAAGTTCAATCCGAACAGCGTCATGAGGCGCCTTGCCGGGGCAGGGCCTTACATTCTGTATGGCAGTCTTCTGGCGGCAGGCGCGCTGCTGCTTACCTGGCTCGACTATCTGCGCTTCACGCGCACCTTGTCGGGTGAGTTCCAGCTGTTCCTCACCGCTGCGTTCTTTCTCGGCCTCGGTGTCTGGGCCGGCGCGCGGATTTTCGCCGGCAGGCGGGAAGCACCGGCCTTCGACGGCAATCCCGACGCCCAGCGCACCCTCGGCCTCAGCGCCCGCGAAATGGACGTCCTGACCCTGATTGCCGACGGCCTCTCCAACAAGGAAATCGCCACACGCCTGAATGTTTCGCCCAACACGGTGAAAACCCATGTCGCCCGGGTCCTCGAAAAACTGGAGGTCAGCCGCCGCACCGCCGCGCTCGCCCGGGCAAGGGAACTCGGCCTTTTGCCTTGAAATTGCGGGTGATCTGGCGAAAATCACCCTTTCGGGCGATTGTAGCGACGCGCCGCTGACGGAAGGTTTGCCGGGCAACCCGCAAAGGAGTTTCCCATGTTGCAACGCATCCTGACCCACGGCGTCATCGCCGGCCTGATCGTCGGCATCCCGATGATCCTCCTGGCGCTGACCCTTGGCGAGTCCGCCCCGAGCGGCGCCCTCGGCATGGCCATCGGCTACACCACGATGCTGGTGGCGCTCAGCATCATCTTCCTGGCGATCAAGCGTCAGCGGGATGTCGGGAATGGCGGCGTCATCAAGTTCCTGCCAGCCTTCCTGATGGGCCTTGGCATCAGCGCCGTGGCGGGCGTCCTTTACGTGCTCGCCTGGGAAGTCTCCCTCGCGATCAGCGGCATGGATTTCGGCGCGATGTACGCCGAACACCTGGTCGAGGCGGCCAAGGCCCGCGGCGCCAGCGAGGCCGAGATCGCTGCAGAGCTGGCCAAGGCGCAGGATTTTGCAAAGATGTACGCCAATCCGCTCTTCCGTATGCCGATCACCTTCACCGAGATCCTGCCCGTGGGCATCCTCGTCTCGCTGATCTCGGCGCTGCTGCTGCGCAACAGCCGCTTCATGCCGGCCAGAGCGGCGGCCTAGTCCTCGAAGCCGCGGAATACCGCGGCTTCGTCCACGGACTTGCGTTTCGAGACGACGGCGTTGGCCGGGAAAGTATCATCCGGCCAACCCATCGCCACGCAGGTCTGGATCACCTGGTCGTCCGGGATGCCGGCTTCGGCGCGCACCACCGGGCTCTGCATGATGCCCTGCGAGTTGATCACGCAGCCAAGCCCCCGGTTCCAGGCGGCGTTGACGAGGCAGTTGACCACGCCGCCGCAATCGAACGGCGCGATGTCACTGCCCTGGATCGACTTGTCATAGGTGATCACGATCGAGACAGGTGCATCGAACTGGCGGAAACCGCGCAGGATCCAGTCCATGCGCTTTTCCTTATTGTCGCGCTCGATGCCCATCGCCTCGAACAGCTGGACGGCAATTTCGATCTGGCGCTTGCGGTGCTCGCCGGCATATTCCGGCCCGAGGCGGAACTCGCGGCTGTGCGGCACGCCGGCCAGGTTTCGCTCCACATTGCCGGCCCGGATCCGGTCGAGCACGTCGCCGGTGACGACATAGAAGTTCCAGGGCTGGGTGTTCAGCGAGGTGGGCGCGCGCATCGCGATCTCGAGGATTTCGCGGATCAGCGCTTTCGGGACCGGCTTCTTCTGGTAGCCCCGGATGCTGCGGCGGCCCCGCACAACGTCATCGAATTCCACATCAAACTCCTGTCGCGTTTCCGAAGCTGTTCTAGCGATGCTGTTCGCCAGTGCATCCCCTCCCGTTGCGTCACGCTTGCCAAGCTCCGGTCTTCCGGCAACTTCCGGCGCTATCTGACAGCACGGGGGCAGGGCACATGCGATACTTCGAAGACATGGTGATCGGCACGCGCACACGCGCCTCGCGCACGTACAAGGTGACGCGGGAAGAGGTGATCGAGTTCGCCACGAAATATGATCCCCAGCCGTTCCACCTGGATGACGAGGCGGCGAAGAACACGTTCTTCGGCCGCCTGTCGGCGTCGGGCTGGCATACCGGCGCGATGGTAATGCGCATGATGGTGGATACCTGGAAGGATACCGAGCCGACCGCCGGCCTCGGCTCGCCCGGCATCGACGAACTGCGGTGGGTGAAGCCCGTCTATCCGGGCGACGAGCTGTCGGTCGAGATGGAACTGATCGACAAGCGCCGCTCGAAATCCCGCCCCGACATGGGCCTCACCAAGACGAAGCAGACCGTCACCAACCAGCACGGCGACGTCGTCATGACGATGGTCTCCAACGGCCTCCTGCGTGTGCGCGATCCGTCGGCGCCGCTTGAGTAACAAAAAAGCCCGCTCCGGAGAGCGGGCTTTCCAAACGCTGAAGGGGAGAGCCCCCACGAGCAAGGCGAAGGCGCAGCGGCCCCGCGCAACGCGCGGGAACCGCGGCGAGCATTTGATTAGCGAGGCGCCATGCGGATGGCGCCGTCGAGGCGGACGTCTTCGCCGTTGAAATAGGCGTTGCGGCACATCTCGACCGCCAGCGAAGCGTACTCTTCCGGATGGCCGAGACGGGCCGGGTGCGGAACCTGCGCGCCTAGGGCGGCTTTCACGGGCTCCGGCGCGGCGGCCAGCAGCGGGGTGTTGAAGATGCCCGGCAGGATCGTGTTCACACGGATGAAATCACGGCTGAGGTCGCGCGCGATCGGGAGCGTCATGCCGACGACGCCGCCCTTGGAGGCGGAGTAGGCAGCCTGGCCGATCTGGCCGTCTTCAGCAGCGACCGAAGCGGTGTTGACGATCGCGCCGCGCTCGCCGTCGATCGGGTCGAGCGTCAGCATGCCGGCAGCGGATTTGGCGATGCAGCGGAAGGTGCCGACGAGGTTGATCTGGATGATCAGGTTGAACTTATCGAGCGGGAAGTGTTCCGGCGCGCCGGTTTCCTTGTTGCGGCTGGCGGTCTTGATCGCGTTGCCGGTGCCGGCGCAGTTGATCAGGATCCGCTCCTGGCCGATCGCGGCGCGGGATTTGGCGAAACCGGCATCCACCGAAGCTTCGTCGGTCACGTTGACGTTACAGAAAACGCCGCCGAGTTCCTTGGCGAGCGCTTCGCCTTTTTCGGCGTTGAGGTCGAACAGGGCGACCTTGACGCCGTAAGAGGCCAGTTTGCGGGCGGTTGCGGCCCCGAGGCCGGAAGCGCCACCCGTGATGACGGCGGAGATGTTCGAGTTCAATTCCATGGGCAGCTGCCTTCCTTTGATGTTGACCGAGTTATCGGCTATGACCGCACTGCACTATAATGCCGCTAGGAGAGCGCAATGACTGACGCAGCGGAAATCATCAATACGGTGAAGGGCGAAGGCGGCGTGTACCTTCCCAAGTCGATCCAGCGCAATGAGCGCGTGGCGCGCGGCCTGATTCCCAAGCTGTTGCGCCTGGCCGGCCAGCTTCCGTTCGCGGACGACCTCGCCAGCGCCTACTACTGCGCTCGCGACCCGTTGACGCCCGCCAAGGCGAAGGCCGTGCTGTTTGCGGCAGCGGCCTATTTTGTCATGCCCGCCGACATGCTGCCGGATGTCATCGTCGGCCTCGGCTTTACCGATGACGCCGCTGTGCTCGCGACCGCCCTCGGCGTGGTCGGTTCGCACGTGAAGGAACGCCACCGCGTGATGGCGCGCCGCCTGCTGCGCTTGCCGGAGCCCATCGGAGACAAGACCTGAGCGCGCCTGCGCTCTGGGCTGCCTTCGCAACCGCCAGCCTCGCCGCGCTGGCCTATGGCTTTTTGTACAGCTTCCGGGGTGAAGGCGCAGGCCGCGCCGTCCTGAAGGTTTCCGGTGTTGCGATCCTCGCGCTGACCGCCTTTGCCTCCGGCGCGACCTGGCTTGTCTGGGCGGCGCTGGCGGCATCTGCGATCGGTGATGCGTTCCTGGCGGGCAAGCCTGACCGCTGGCTGCTGCCGGGCATGGCAGCCTTTTTCCTGGCGCACGTCTTCTACGTCATCCTGTTCTGGCAGTTGGGGGAGGGCGCCGGCGGGAGCTGGCCGGTCAAGATTGGCCAGGCCGCGCTCGTGCTCGGCGGCGCGGCGTATATCCGCTGGCTGATGCCCTGGCTCGGCAAGATGCGCTTGCCGGTCCTCGCCTATGGCGCGGTCATCCTGATGATGGGCGCCGCCGCGATAGCGCTGCCCGCCGCCTACTGGCTGGTCACCCTCGGCGCACTGATGTTCATCGCGTCCGACGCCATCCTCGCGCACCAGCTGTTCTGCCGCCCGGCGGAGGCCCCGCCGCAGAAGCTGCCCTCCTACGCGGTCTGGTTCCTGTATTTCTTCGGGCAGGCGGCGATCACGCTCGGCCTGCTGCCGGCGGCCGCCTAGACCGGCTTGTCGCCGTTCACGGTGGCGCGGCGCATGTGGCGGCGGTGGCCGGGATAATCATTCAGCGCATAGTGCCAGGTGCAGCGATTGTCCCACATCGTCACGTCGCCCGCCTGCCAGCGGACACGGCAGGTGAAGCGTTCCTCGCGGGACAGGTTGAACAGGTAGTCGAGCAGCGGCTTGCTCTCGCGCGTGGACCAGCCGGCGAAACGCAGGGTGAAAGCCGGGTTCACGTAGAGGCCCTTGCGGCCGGTCTCCGGATGCGTGCGGATGACCGGGTGTTCGTATTCCGGCGCGTCTTCCGCCTCGGAGGTTTCCATCGACTGGCGCTTCTGCGCGGAGGTGCCGTGCGTGCTGTATTCGCGGCTCGCCGAATGGACCGCCTTGAGGCCCGCCAGCGTGGCCTTCAGGCCCGGCGACAGCGCGTCATAGGCCGCCTGCTGGTCTGCAAACAGCGTGTCCCCGCCATAGGGCGGCAGCTCGATGGCATGCAGGATGGAGCCCAGGGCGGGCGTCTCCTCGAAGCTCATGTCGGTGTGCCAGCCGCCGCCGAAATTCACCTTGTCCTCTTTCTCCTTGATGATCTCGAGGAGTTCCGGATGCTCCTTCATCCCCTTTACATAGGGGTGGATGTTCAGCGTGCCGAAGCGGCGCGCGAAGGCCTTGTGCTGATCCGGTTGGAGGCCTTTCTGGCCCCGCATGACGATGACCTTGTAGTCCAGAAACGCCTGATGGACGCGGTCGAACTCCGCATTCGACAGGCCGGACTGCAGGTCCAGCCCGAAGATTTCAGCGCCCAGCGTGCCGGACAGGGGGAGGATGTCTATGCTCATCCCCCGAGTGAACCATCCGGCCGCCAGCGGCGCAAGGCAGGCGTCAGTTTAGAGATTCTGCTGCGGCGGGGGCGGGGCTTGCCGCCTTGCCTTTCAGGTATTTGTCGAGGAACCCGAGATAGGCCTCTGCGGCGGTAATCCGGTTCGCCTTTTTCTGGAAACCGTGCCCCTCGTCCGGGAACACGACATATTCGACCGGCACCCCGTTGGCGCGCACAGCAGCGACGATTTCGTCGCTTTCCACCTGCAGTACGCGCGGATCGTTGGCGCCCTGCACGACCAGCATGGGCTTGACGATGTTCGACGCATGGAACAGCGGCGAGATCGCGCGGTGGCGCTCGGCATCGGTCGCCGGGTCGCCCATCTCGTCATAGAGCGCGACGCGGAACGAGCCCCACCAGGCAGGGATGCTCTCAAGTGTGCGCACCCAGTTCGTGACGCCGAAGATATTCACGCCCACATCGAACGCTTCCGGCTCGAAGGCGAGCGCCGCGGCCGTCATGAAACCGCCATACGAACCGCCCAGGATCCCGATCCTGTCGCCATCGATATAGTCGAGCGATTCAAGATAGGTCCGTCCCCAGACGATGTCCTGCAGGTCTTCTTCCCCGTGGCGCTTGTCGTCCATGTGGAAGAAGGTCTTTCCGTAGCCGGAAGATCCCCGGTTGTTTGCGGCGAGCACGGCGTAGCCATTGTTCACGAGGAACTGGATGTCGGCCGTGTACCCCTTCTGGCTCTGCCCGCCGGGCCCGCCATGCACCCAGACGATCGCCGGAACCGGCGTCTCGGCAGACGCGGTCTTCGGCACGTAGAAGATCGCCGGTATCTCCAGCCCGTCAAAGCTCGGGTAGCGCACGATCGAGGCGGTAACGAGGTTGGCTTCGTCGATGGCCGGAGAGAGCGCATTGGTCAGGCGCGTGGCGACGCCGGTTGCAAGGTCTGCGGTATAGATGTTGCGCGGAGACGTATCGGTGTTGACGCCGAAGGCGACGCGCGTCTCGTCATCATTGAAGCAGACCTGCGTTACCTCGCCGTCCGGAACGCCGGACAGGGCAAGCGGCTTGCCTGTCACGGTGTCGAGGAAAGTTACTTCCCAGAGGCCATCCGCATTGACCGTGCTGACGCGGTAGCGGCCGGTCGGCGAATGGCTCACCGCCAGCACGTCCCAGTCTGCGGAGACCAGCGCGGCCTTCTCGTCGGTGGCCACATCGTGGGTCCAGGCCTCGGTGAACTCGCCGTGCTCGTTTGTTCCGTATACCAACTTTTGGCTGTCCGGCGTGAAGCCATAGGCGGTGTAGGCGATGTTGCCGTCGTGCGGTGTGATCAGCGTCTTTTCCGGGGCGGCCGCGCCCAGGTCATACAGGTAGAGATTGGCGTCCGCGCTGGACACGTTCTCGACCAGCGCCAGCAGCTTGCCGTCCGGGCTGATGGCCCCGATTTCCAGCCCGTCATTCTGGTAGATCATCCGGCTGCTGTAGTCGGCCGTAGAATAGGCGTAGACATCGTCGGTCGCCTCGTCCCGCGCGTTGGTCGCCACATAGAACGTCTCGCCGCTCTGGTTCCATCCCAGGAAATAGGCGCGCGTCTTCTCGCCTGGCGTCAGGTCCTTCAGCGTCCCATCCACTTCACGCACGTAAAGATGGCTCAGTTCGTTGCCGCCGCCGTCCGCTTCCACCAGCACCCGGCCATCCGCAGGAAAGTAGGATTCGGCATAGGTGGAGTTCTCCGCCGATTGGGTCAGCGCGGTTTTCGTTCCGTCGGGGCTCAGGGTGTAGGCGTTGAAGATGCCGGTTTCGTCCGAGCTTGTGAGCAGGGACTGGCCATCCGGCGCGAAACACCGGCCGCGGCCCGCGGCAACGCTATAGCTGATCGTGTCGTAAAGTTGCTGCGCGGTGTACGTCGTGAAGCCGGCCGGAGCGGCGGGGGTTGCGGCCAGTTCAGCGGGAGCCTCGGCTTGGGGAGGGCTGGCGCACGCGGACGCGAGCAGGATTGCGGATGAAATCAACAGGTTACGCATAGGCGCCCTCCAGCAGATGAACATTGGGCGCCACCATAACCGTATTGCGCCTCAGGTCACCTCCCGCCGCGTCACGAAAATGCCGTTTGCGGACACCGCCGATTTGTGAGACACCGCCGGCGGGCCAGGCGCCCCCAACGGCGCCCAGCCTATCTGTAAGGATAGGAGTAAAACAGATGACGATGACTACCGCCAAGCCGGTCGTGCGCCCGGCGTGCCCGCATTTTTCCTCGGGCCCCACCGCAAAGTATCCCGGATTCTCGCTTCAGAACCTCGTGACCGCCGCGCTTGGCAGGTCGCACCGTTCGGGCGACGCCAAGAAAAAACTCAAAGCCGCAATTGACCGCACCAAGCTGATCCTCGGCCTGCCGGAAGGCTACCGCGTTGCGATCGTGCCGGCTTCCGATACCGGTGCGGTCGAGATGTGCATGTGGTCGATGCTCGGGGCCAAGCCCGTCGACGTGTTCGCCTGGGAAAGCTTCGGCTCCGACTGGGTGACGGACGCGACCAAGCAGCTGAAACTCGCCGACTGCAAGACCTACACCGCCGACTACGGCGCGCTGCCGGACTTCTCGAAAGCCCGCGACGACGCCGACATCATCTTCACCTGGAACGGCACCACGTCCGGCGTGCGCGTGGCGAATGCGGACTGGATCAAGCCGAACCCGGACCGTGTGGTCATCTGCGACGCGACCTCCGCAGCCTTCAGCCAGGACATTGAGTGGGAAAAGCTCGATGTGGTCACCTATAGCTGGCAGAAATGCCTCGGCGGGGAAGCGGCGCACGGCATGCTGATCCTCAGCCCCAACGCCGTGAAGCGCCTCGAAAGCTACACGCCTGACCGCGCGCTGCCGAAACTCTTCCGCATGACCAAGGGCGGCCAGCTCGACGAGGAGCTGTTTGAAGGCGCGACGATCAACACGCCGTCGATGCTCTGCGTCGAGGACTACCTGCAGGCTCTCGACTGGGTCGAGCGTCTCGGCGGCTGGAAAAAGCTGAAGGAGCGGTCCGACGACAGCCTCCGTACCCTGACGGATTGGGTCGGGCGCACGGACTGGGTGGATTTCCTCTGTGAGGATGCCGCCGTGCGGTCCAATACTGGCGTGACGTTCAAGATCGTCGATCCGCGCGTGATGAAACTGGACGAGGCCGGGCAGCGCGACTTCATCAAGAAGTTCATGAAACGCCTCGAGTCCGAGAATGCCTGCTTTGACGCCGCCGGCTATGCTAAGGCCCCTCCGGGCCTGCGCATCTGGTGCGGTGGATCGGTGGAGCCGTCCGATGTCGCGAAACTTCTCCCCTGGCTCGACTGGGCCTTCCACGAGGAAGCGGCGAAGCTTTCGTAACGCACACAGACAAACCGCTTGCCCCCGCGAAGGCGGAGGCCGCGTACACCCAATCACATCCTTGATCCGGTCCCCGCCTGCGCGGGGACGAGCGGTCACAGAAGCAGGAAACCCCAATGCCTAAAGTCCTCATCGGAGACACGCTCTCCCCCGCCGCCGTCGAAATCTTCAAGGCGCGCGGCATCGAAACCGACATCAAGGTTGGTCTGTCCAAGGAAGATCTGATCAAGATCATCCCGCAGTATGACGGCCTCGCGGTGCGCTCGGCCTGCAAGCCGGACGCCGACGTGATCGCGGCGGCCACCAACCTCAAGGTCATCGGCCGGGCCGGTATCGGCGTCGACAATATCGACATCAAGGCCGCCACGGCCAAGGGCGTCGTCGTGATGAACACGCCGTTCGGCAACGCCATCACCACCGCCGAGCATGCCATCGCGATGATGTTCGCCGCCGCCCGCCAGATCCCGGCGGCCAACAATGACACGCAGGCCGGAAAGTGGCCGAAGTCCGGCTATATGGGCCTCGAAGTCTCCTACAAGACCCTCGGCCTTATCGGCTGCGGCAATATCGGCAGCCGCGTCGCCGAGCGCGCCATCGGCCTCAAGATGAAGGTCGTCGCGTATGATCCGTTCCTGACGGAAGAGCGTGCGGTGGAGCTGGGCGTGGAGAAAGTCGATCTCGATACGTTGCTCGCCCGCGCCGATGTCATCACGCTGCATGTGCCGCTGACGGAGCAAACGAAAAACGTCCTGTCGCGTGAGGCGCTCATCAGAACCAAAAAGGGCCTGATCCTCGTCAACTGCGCACGCGGCGGTCTCGTCGACGAAGTGGCCGTGCGCGACCTGCTCGAAAGCGGCCACCTCGCCGGCGCGGCGTTTGACGTGTTCGCGGTCGAGCCTGCCAAGGAAAACGTGCTGTTCGGCGCGAAAAACTTCGTGGCAACGCCCCACCTTGGCGCAGCGACGGTTGAGGCGCAGGAAAATGTGGCGCTCCAGGTGGCCGAGCAGATGGCGGACTATATCCTCACGGGCGCCGTCACCAACGCGCTCAACATGCCGTCGGTGACGGCTGAGGAGGCGCCGCGCCTGAAACCCTTTGCTGCGCTCGCCGAAAAGCTCGGCTCGTTTGCGGGCCAAATCTCCGACTACGGATATGATGAGGTCGTCATCGAGTATGAAGGCGAGGTCGCGGACCTCAACCGCAAGCCGTTGACCGCCGCGCTCCTCTCCGGCCTGCTGCGCGCCTCGCGCGGCGACGTCAACATGGTGTCGGCCCCGGCCATCCTCGCCGAGAGCGGCGTCAAGCTGACCGAGACCAAGACCGAGTCTAGTCCGGTCTATGACAGCTTGATCCGCATCAAGGTGAAAACCAAGGCGACAAAGAACTCGCCCGAGGGCGGCTGGCGCACGCTGGCCGGCGCGCTGATCGGCGGCAAGCCGCGCATTGTCGAAGTGAAAGGGATGGCGCTCGAAGGCGATTTCTCGCCCTTCACGCTCTACGTCAACAATATCGACAAGCCGGGCTTCATCGGTGCGCTCGGCCAGATGCTCGGCGAAGCGAAGGTCAATATCGCGACCTTCCACCTCGGCCGTCAGGCCGCTGGTGGAGAGGCGATTGCGCTCGTCGGAATCGACTCCATGCCGCCTGCCGCCGTGCTCGAAAAACTCGATGCCCTGCCGCAGGTTCGCTACGCGAAAGTGCTGAGCTTCTGATCCTTGGCCGGGCGGCAAACGCCGCCCGGCTTCCCACCTGCTGGTCTTAACAGCAAAGCGGGCCGACATGGCCCGTCATGCAGCAGTTCGCGACGCTGGCGGCGTAGCGGGGGATGATATGGATCAGTAATGGCATTCCAGAAGTAATCGGAAAGCGCGTTGCGCAGGCCGCCCCGCGCTGGGCTCGTGTTCCCGCGCAGCCTGAACCGGCTTGACGAAGCGCGCGCATGAGCGCGAGTCCCCATGGAACAATATTCATGAAGGAGCGTCCATGCGCCGTCTCTTAGCTTTACTGGCCTTGGCCGCCGTGCCCGCCGCCACCGCTTCGGCCCAGCTTGTCGAGGAAGTTCGCGTCGGCCTGACCCAGCACAACATCTGCGTTCTGGACTGCGACAACGCGCACAAGGAGCAGGGGCCGAACGTCAGTGGCGAGATCGTCTTTGCCTCGCCGGACGTCCTCGACGTGATCGGGAGCCCGCGCCCGTATGTCATGGCGAGCGTCAACCTCGGCGGCGACACCAGCTTTGGCAGCGCCGGGTTGCACTGGAACTGGGACTTCGCCGACGGCTGGTCGTTCGAGCCCGGCATCGGCTATGTCATCCATGACGGCGAGTTGTCGTTCCCGTTTCCGCAAGGCGATCCGCGCAATGATGTCATCTCGGAGTCGAAAGTCTTCCTCGGCTCACGCGACCTTTTTCGTACCAGCCTCGCCCTCAACCGCGACCTAGGGGACAAATGGGGCGCGCAGCTGATGTTCGAGCATCTCAGCCACGGCCAGATCCTCGGCAAGGGCCGCAACCAGGGCATCGACAATGTCGGCGTCCGGGTGATCTACCGCCTTGGCGAATAGGCCCGCATCTGCCCCTTGCAATTCTTGGCCAATTCCTGCCCTTGTCGCCGCGTTTGTGAACGGAGAGTGTCATGGCAGGAGTCGTGGTCGTAGGCGCCCAGTGGGGCGACGAGGGCAAGGGCAAGATCGTGGACTGGCTGTCGGCGCGCGCCGATGTCGTCGTCCGCTTCCAGGGCGGTCACAATGCCGGCCACACGCTCGTCATTGACGGCAAGGTGTTCAAGCTGGCGCTGCTGCCCTCTGGTCTCGTGCGGGGCGGAAAGCTGTCGGTCATTGGCAACGGCGTGGTGGTCGATCCCTGGCACCTCCTGACCGAGATCGAAGGCATCCGCGCGCAGGGCGTCGAGGTCTCCCCGCAGAGCCTCGTGCTGGCCGACAATGCCTCGCTGATCCTGCCCTGGCACAAGGACATCGACGCCGCGCGGGAAGGGGCGCTCGGCGCCGCGCAGATCGGCACCACCAAGCGCGGCATTGGCCCGGCCTATGAGGACCGGGTCGGCCGCCGCGCCATCCGGGTGGCGGACCTTGCCGACCCTGCCGCGCTGGACATGAAAATCGAGCGGCTGCTGGCCCATCACCGCCCGCTGCGCATCGGCCTCGACCTGCCGGAACCGGATGGTGCGGCGCTGAAGGCCGAGCTGCTCAAGATCGCGCCGCAGGTGCTGGCCTATGCCCAGCCGGTCTGGAAGCTGCTCGACGAGCAGGTGCGCAAGGGCCGGCGCATCCTGTTCGAGGGCGCGCAGGGCGTGATGCTGGATGTCGACCATGGCACCTATCCGTTCGTCACCTCGTCCACCGTTGTCGCGGGCAATGCCAGCGCCGGATCGGGCGTCGGCCCGGGCGCCATCTCCTACGTGCTCGGCCTCGCCAAGGCGTACACGACGCGGGTCGGCTCCGGCCCGTTTCCCACCGAGCAGCAAAACGAGATCGGCCAGCGCCTCGGCACGGTCGGCCACGAGTTCGGCACCAATACCGGGCGCCCGCGCCGGTGCGGCTGGTTTGATTCCGTGATGGTCCGCCAGGCCTGCGCGACCTCCGGCGTCAACGGCCTCGCGCTGACCAAGCTCGACGTGCTGGACGGCTTTGACGAGATCAAGGTCTGCACGGCTTATAAGCTCAACGGTAAGCTGATCGACTATTTCCCGGCGGGCCTGACCGACCAGGCGGCGGTGGAGCCGGTGTACGAGACGCTCAAGGGCTGGAGCGGCTCGACGCGGGGGGCGCGCAGCTGGGCGGACCTGCCGGCCGAGGCGGTGGTCTATGTGCGCCGTCTCGAGGAACTCGTCGGCAAGCCGTGCGCGCTGGTCTCCACCTCGCCGGAGCGCGAGGACGTGATCCTGATGCGGGACCCGTTCGAGGGCTGACGGCGTTGCTCCGTACCGGGAGGGTGGACGCGCCTAGGTAATTGTCCGGATGCCGCCCGCTGCGTCGCGGTTGCAGGGTTGGGGTCAATCCCCAACGGAGCCTGGCCCATGTCGCATACCCCGCACGAACTTGCAGAAGAATTTCCGGAATCGGCCGAGCGCCTGCGCGCGCTGAAGGCGTCTAGCGCGCATTTTGCGAAGCTGTGCGACGAATACCACGACGTGAACCGGCAGATCCACCGGATGGAGACCAATGTCGAGCCGGCGAGCGAGGCGGTCGAGGCGGTGATGCGGCGCAAGCGCATGATGCTGAAGGACGAGATCTATGCCGGACTGAAGGCCGATTCCAGCGAGACGGAGCCCGCACATGGCAAATCTGACGATTGACCCCCTGGCGATTGCCGCGCTGGTAGGGTTTGGCACCCTGCTGGTCGTGATGGCTACCATCACGATCTGGATACTCCGCCAGTCGGGCAAGTCGTCCGGCGAGAAGTAACGCGCAGCTTAGCAAGCCGTTGATCTGGCGCAGCAATTCATCCGTTAGCGGACGGAAAGTGTTGCGCAAGGCAAAGCTTGCGCAACACGGCGCGGCCGTCAGGGGGCGGGGCAGTTTTCCGTCCACTGGACATAGATGCCGAACACCTCGTTCGAGGGTGTGGTGTAGTCCACCAGCAGCGGCTTGCCGGCGGCGGCGGCGCGCTCCAGCGTGTCGAGGATGCGGGTCCATTTCAGGGTCTCGGCGGCGGTGGGCAGGGGCAGGGGTGCGCCGGGCGGGATGTAGCGGATCTTGTCGGCCTCGAAGTTGAACAGGCGGTCGCCGTCGGACGTGATCAGCGTGAAGGCGGTGGAGAAATTGTTGACCGACTGGGTATTGTAGACCTGGTGACGGATGCAGCCGGCGAGGCGGGCCTGGACGACGGGCGCGGCCTCGGGCGTTTTCGGAATCTTCGGCCCCGGCAGCTTCGGGATCGGCTTGATCGCGGGCGGGATGCCCTCGCCCTGGGCGGCGACAGGCAGGGCGGCAAGCCCGGTGGCGGTGGCGAGCAGCAGCGCGGCAGTCAGGTATTTCATGGCAAAGTCCCTCTGGTTGCGCCCCCCCGGCGTGGCAAGAGTGTAACTCAGGCGCGCAAAGGCGGAAGGGGCAGCCTCTTGCGGGCGGCCGGCGGGCCGGCGTACACCCCCGCCGCATCCTGCGGAGCGGCGCCTTGAGTGAGACCTTCGACTGCGTGACCTGCGGCGCGTGCTGCTTCAGCCGCAATCCGCGTTACCTCGTGCTGCTGCCGGAAGACGCCGGGCGGCGCCTGCCGCCGGAAAGCCTCCTCGAACATGAGGGGCGCACCTATGTGGATTACAGCTGCGGCCGCTGCGTGCACCTGCAGCTGGGCGGGGGGAAGGCGATCTGCGCGGTCTACGAGGAGAGGCCAGAGGCGTGCCGCGCGTTTCGGGCGGGGAGCTTTGAATGCGGGAAAGCGCGGCGGGCGAACGGGATATTGGGGGCTTCTGCGCTGGTTCGCGCCAGCGAAGCGATTGATCCGGGGGATCAATCGCAGGAGTAGAAGGCTGCGACAGCAGCGCCTAGGCCCGCGTGCGAAGCTGCAAACTTAAGGCGTGTTTTTGCCGCGAGGCATGGCTACAAACGCCGGAAGGGCTGGAGGCGCACATGGCACACATCTTTTTCTGGGCGGCGGCAGGCGTGTGTGCGCTGACGGTGTTCATCCACGTCTTCCTGGGCGGGGCGAAATGGGTGCGGCCCTTCCTTACGGTGGAGATGGAGCCGGGGCTGAAATGGCTCGGCTACCTCATGTGGCACCTCGGCACGGTCTCGACCCTGTTCCTGATGGCGGGCTTTGCGGCCGCCGCAATGGATGGTTCGAGGACGGACTATGCGATGATCGCCACCGCCGGCGCGGCGAGCTTCGTGGCCATGGCGGCGTGGACGGCGGTGAAATCCGGCGTGCCGCCGCAGCGGTTTCCGGTGATCTTCATGTTCTCGATTGTGACGGCGCTGGGGGCGGCGGGATTGGTTGTGTAGGGTGTATTAGGCCGAGAGCCAAGTTTCACCCTCCGCTTGCTGGCTACCCTTTCATCAGCACTCTGTTGATGTGTGTATCCAAAGCCTTAGCCATAGCCGGAATTTGAATAGCTGGCTCTCCGAGTAGCGCTGAGAATTCCGAGCACATACGCAACGTTCCGTTGGCGATGTTCCACAAGACATCTGCCTTCGATTCCAGATAGGAATCGTTCAATCGGTGTGCGTACTCGCCAGTGTGCAAGTTCAGCTGCTCTATCAATTCGAACGTCGCGAATGAGTAGTGAGTTTTATTGTACTCGTGGGTAAACTCGCCACGGTGCTGCAGGTACGGTTTGAGCTCAGAACAAATCTTTTTGATATGTTGTCCTTGAGAAACGGGTTTCATATCGAAGTACCCGCGAGCCTTGTTCCAATCGTCGTAGAATCTCTTGGCGCGCTCTTCGAACAAATAGCAATAGCCAGAGAAACAGAACCAAACCGTATGAAAATGGTCGGTTTTGGTGATCGGTGTGCCGTGCCATGGATATCGGCGCGCCATGAGACAAATTTTGAGCGATCGCTCGATTACCTCTTGGAGCTGTCTGTATCTCGAAATTGCGTTTGATAAGTTGCCGCAGATTGGCAGCACGATATCCTGGTTTCCTGAATTTATCCGTTCCAGCCAATTGCCCTCTGGCTTCAGAATTTCGGAACGAAGCAAGGGACTCCAGCCGTTGAAAAAGCGCACTAAGTTGATCCCGCGACTGCTGTACGCGAGATTTGATATGCTGATATTCTGTCTCGTTTGTCAGTTCGCTCGTCTCTCCCGAGTTTAGTTTGGTAGGGATTGAAGTCTAATCTATCGCCTCGCGCTTCCGTCCGTCGGCGGACAGATAGAGCTCGCCGCCCCTTTCCATGAACTCGGCGCTTTTCGCTTTCATGCCGTCTTCGGCTTCGCGGGATTGGCGTTCCAAATCAGCGCGTTCGTTCTCTGACATGCCGGCGGCGTAGTCGCGCACTTCGGCGGTGATCTTCATGCTGCAGAATTTCGGGCCGCACATGGAGCAGAAGTGGGCGGTCTTGTGGGCGTCTTTCGGCAGGGTCTGGTCGTGGAAGTCACGCGCGGTTTCGGGGTCGAGCGCCAGGTTGAACTGGTCTTCCCAGCGAAATTCGAACCGGGCGCGGGAGAGGGCATCGTCGCGCAGCTGCGCGGCGGGGTGGCCCTTGGCGAGGTCGGCCGCGTGGGCGGCGATGCGGTAGGTGATGACGCCGACTTTCACGTCGTTGCGGTCCGGCAGGCCGAGGTGTTCCTTCGGCGTGACATAGCAGAGCATGGACGTGCCGAACCAGCCGATCATCGCGGCGCCGATGCCGGAGGTGATGTGGTCATAGCCGGGGGCGATGTCGGTGACGAGCGGGCCGAGCGTGTAGAAGGGGGCTTCGCCGCAGGCCTTCAGCTGCTTGTCCATATTGATCTTGATCTTGTGCATCGGCACGTGGCCGGGACCTTCAATCATCACCTGGCAGCCGCGCGCATGGGCGACTTTCGTCAGCTCACCGAGGGTTTCGAGTTCGGCGAACTGGGCGGCGTCGTTAGCGTCGGCGATGGCGCCGGGGCGCAGGCCGTCGCCGAGGGAGAAGGAGACATCATAGCGGCGCATGATGTCGCAGATTTCTTCGAAATGTTCGTACAGGAACGATTCCCTGTGATGGGCGAGCATCCATTTCGCCATGATCGAGCCGCCGCGCGAGACGATGCCGCAGACGCGCTTGGCGGTGAGGTGGATATAGGCGAGGCGGACGCCGGCATGGATGGTGAAATAGTCGACGCCCTGTTCGGCCTGTTCGATCAGCGTGTCGCGGAAGACTTCCCAGGTCAGGTCCTCGGCGACGCCGTTCACTTTTTCGAGGGCCTGGTAGATCGGCACGGTGCCGATGGGGACGGGGCTGTTGCGCAGAATCCATTCGCGGGTGTTGTGGATGTTGCGGCCCGTCGAGAGGTCCATGACATTGTCGGCGCCCCAGCGGATGGCCCAGACCATTTTCTCGACTTCTTCCTCGATGGAGGAGGCGACCGCCGAGTTGCCGATATTGGCGTTGATCTTGACGAGGAAGTTGCGGCCGATGATCTGCGGCTCGAGTTCGGCATGGTTGATGTTGGCCGGGATGATGGCGCGGCCGCGGGCGATCTCTGAACGGACGAATTCGGGCGTGATGTGTTCGGGGATGTCGGCGCCGAAGGACTGGCCTTGCGCAATTGTGGCGGCGGCGGTTTCGAGAGCGGCGCGGCGGCCGAGATTCTCGCGCTCGGCGACGTAGATCATTTCTTTGGTGATGATGCCGGCCTTGGCGAATTCGTATTGGGTGACGGGCTCTCCCGGGCGGCCGCGCAGGGGGCGGTGGCGGACGGGGAATTCGCGGGTGAGGTGCTTGCCGGCGGCGAAGCCGTTATCCTCGGGACGCACGTCGCGGCCTTCGTATTCCTCGAGATTGCCGCGCTCCATGAGCCAGGCGCGGCGGGCGCGGGGCAGGCCCGCTTCAACATCGATGGCGACGGAGGCGTCCGAGTAGGGGCCGGACGTGTCGTAGACGCGCAACGCAGGTTCGTTCGCAGACGGATGAAGGTCGATCTCGCGGTGCGGCACGGCGAGGCCGGGCGCGGGGTGCGTGTAGACCTTGCGGCTGGCGGGCAGCGGTCCGGTGGTGACGGCGCGGGGGGTGAATTCGCCGGGCTTGGTGGGGGTGTTCATGACGCGAGACCTTTGAATTGTTCGGGCGTGAGTTCGATCCAGAGCGTGTCGGCCTGGGCGAGGAGGGCGCCGTCTGCGTCGTGCAGAGCGGTGCCGGCGAAGTGTTTTCGGCCGTCGCTCCAGACGTGCCAGGCATGGACGATGACGGGCGCGTGGGCGGGCACGGGGCGATGCTGCGCGGCGGTCATTTCGCCGAGCAGATAGGTGGTGGCCGAGACGGGAAGCGCGAAGCCGCCAGGGCAATCGAGCGCGGCCCAGAGGTATTCGGGGCGCACGAACCCGTCCGGGCCGCAGACGTTCGGGTGAGGTGTCCAGACGGAGGCCGCGTGCGTGTCACCCAGGCGGCCGCAATGGATGTGCAGACCCTCACCGGGCGCGCGGTTGCGTCCGCAGACGAAGCAGGTGGACGCGCCGCCCGCGCCGAAGGTGGTGGGCCGCGTGGCGGCGTCGCGGGCGGCGGCGAGTGAGGGGGCCGGAGGCGGCGTCAGCGCGGCCCCGCCGGGGCGGGCAGCGAGGATGCGCTTGTCGCCGTGGCGGGCCTCGGTCACATCGCCTGCATGCGAGATCGATAGAGGCGTGCCAAGAGGGATCGGTGCGAGTACGCGCACGGTGCGGGGCCCGGTATCGTAGCCCGCGAGGAGGCCCGCCGCATAGCCGCCATTGCCGGACGCCGGAGGTCCGTTGAAGGTCGCTGCAATCGTGATTTCGCCTGCCGGCTGCATGTCGTTTCTCCGTCCCTCGCGCCGGCATGACCCGGATCAGGTTCAAAGGGTAACTCTCAGCCCGGCACCGTGCCGGACACCCCTCGGATGGCGCTGACCATAGGCGGATTGTGCGGCGGGGAAAAGGGGGCGCAATACTTAGGTGGATAGCTAAGTGACTTGACGGCTTCCGGCGACTGGGTTACTTAGGTATATGGCTAACCGTTCAATCCCGTCTGCACAGTCCCTCGACCTCGGCTTTCATGCCCTGGCGGATGCGACGCGCCGCGCGGTGATCGCCCGGCTGACGGCCGGTGAGGCGAGCGTGGCGGAGCTGGCGGCGCCGTTCGACATGGCCCTGCCGAGCTTCCTGCAGCACGTGCGCGTGCTGGAAGCGGCGGGCCTGATCACGACGGAAAAACGCGGGCGGGTGCGCACGTGCACGCTGGCGCAGGCGCGGCTCTCGGAGCTGAACGGCTGGATCAGCCGGCATGAAGCGGTCTGGGCGCGCAAGCTGGACCGTCTAGGCCAAATTCTCGACAGGAAGGACGACACACAATGACCCATGCCTCGATGATGCACGCCACGCGCGTGATGGAGCGGACCTATGCCGCAAGCCCCGCCCGGGTGTTCCGGGCCTGGGCGGATCCTGACGTACGGCGCCTCTGGGGCACTCCGTCCGATGAGGTGGAGATCCGCAATGACGCGGCGGATTTCCGGATCGGCGGCGAAGATGTCCAGAGCTGCATGGTGGGCGGGGAGGTCGTGGCGACCGTGGTCGGCCGCTATCATGATATCGTGGCGGACCGGCGGATCATCTATACGGAAGTGATCAGCGAGCCGGGCACACTGCAGGGCATGAGCCTCGTGTCGGCGGAGTTCATTCCTGCCGGGAACGGCACACGGCTTGTGCTGACGCTGCAGACCGTGGCGGTCGACGGATCGGACCTGTTGGACGGCGTGGCGGCCGGATGGACGAGCGCGCTGGAACGCCTCGCTCAGCAATTCGTTGATGCCTGATCCGTACACATACGAACCTTCCACTCGTCAATGCTCAGCGTCGAAGAAGCCGAGGATGGCTTGTTCGATGCTGTAACCAGGTGGGCGGGAGGGCCATTCGTGGCCGCCGGAGGCGCCGGTGACGGCGACCAGAACAGAGCTGCCCGGGCAGGCGCGCTCGGTGGTCTGGACGCTGCTACCAGAAGGGCCGGCGGTCTGCGGGCCGCAGTCTTTCAGTTCGGCGAGCTTTGCTTCCGCCTTGATGAAGCCAATATGCGGCGCCGTGCGCCAGCGTTCGGCCTTGTCCTCGGGGTTGCCATCATAGCTCAGCGCTTTGTCGTCGACAGCGTGGTACATGAAGATCGAAGTGCGGTCCGGGACGTCCGGCTGGTCGGCGAAGATGGCGCCGCTGATCGGGGCGATGGCGCGGGGCGTGGTCTGCATCTGGCCGGCGAGGCGGTAGCTGAGCATGGCGCCGTTCGAATGACCCATCAGGAAAATCCGGGTACGGTCGATATCGAGGCGCACATCCAGTGCGTCGAGGACGGCGTCGGCATAGGCGGCTTCGTTGATCTTGGCCCTGGCGGCATAGGCGCAGCAATGCACGGCGTTCCAGGTGCGCAGCTTCTCGGTGCGGCGTTTTGTGGAGCCGTTCATGTAGACGACGGCGTAGCCGGCGCCGGTGAGGGTGCGGGTGAGCCGGGCGGACTTGTTCGCCATCCAGTCGGCGCCGCCGCCGCCGCCATGGAAGACGAGGACGACCGGGCAGGGGCCCGTTGCGGCGTCCGGCGCATAGAGGATCGCCTCGCGCTGTGTGCCGGCGGCAGAGACGGTAAGGGTTTCAGGTTTCGCCGGGGTGGCGCGCTCGGCGAGGGCCGGGGCGGCGAACAGGAGGCAGGCGAAAGCGGCGGTCAGGAAGCGGCGCATGAGGGCTCCGGGGCGTTGGCTTGCCGGGTTCAACGTGCGCCGATCCGGATTCCGTTGTCCAGACGCCGATTATTCGTTCGCTTCAGCAGATGCGGGCTTTGGTCTCGGCGGTCCAGCCGACGAGGACTTCGCCATCGAGTTCGATGACCGGGCGCTTGATCAGCGTGGGGTTGCCGAGGAGCAGGCCTTCGAGGCTGGAGCCGGTGGCTTTCGCCTTGTCGGCGTCCGAGAGCGCGCGCCAGGTGGTGGAACTGCGGTTGACCAGCTTGTCTCCGGCGGCCTTCAGCCAGGCCGGCACTTTCGAGGCGAGGTCCGCCTCGGCGCGGATGTCGACGAATTCGGCGGACTGGCCGCTCGCCTCGATCTCGCGGAGCGCTTTCTTGCAGGTGTCGCAATTCTTCAGGCCGAACAGCTTGAGGGTCATGGCGTCGTCTCCTGAAATCGCGAGGCGTGCAGATGTGGTCCGTGACGGTGAAGTGCAACCGGGTGTCCGACGGATTTGTGGATGTCGCGCGTTCAGTCAGTCGATAAGGACTGCAAACCGGGTTATGGAGGGGATGATGAAGCGCTTGATGCTGATGATGTTTGCCGCAACGCTCAGTCTTGCGGGCTGCGGCGGCGGTGGCTCGGATTCTTCGACCGGCGCGCCGCCACCCGTGTCTCCGTCACCGCCGCCTCCACC
>LNFM01000314.1_pt1 | contig 124344 bp, 108 predicted proteins | sample 596031 | NCBI WGS metagenome assembly LNFM01 (sample SAMN04254537, study PRJNA301005) | activated carbon metagenome | isolation source: dual media filters at the Ann Arbor, Michigan drinking water treatment plant | place: USA: Ann Arbor | reverse complement strand
AGTAATAATTCCGAAATCAATATTTTATTTTGGAACTGTTGCCTATGAAAAAGGAGCTGATATTGCGGTACAAATTTTGATTAAAACCATTCAATCAGAACCAAATACAAGTCTGAATTTTATTGGAACTGAGAATCAAAATCATAAAATAGCACTTCAAAAAATAATTGAGGAACACCAACTTGAAAATAAAGTTTCATTTTATGGTTTTCAAAAAACGCAAAATCTTATTTCCCTATTAGCTCAAGCTGAAGTCGTGATTTTTCCTTCGACAGGTGAAACCTTTGGATTGGCTTTGTGCGAGGCAATGGCGCTAAACAAAGTAGTAATTGCTTCAAATATTCCTTCTTTCAATGAAATAATTACATCTGGTGAAAATGGCTATATCGTAGATACTGTTGAGGAATATTGTAATGTTATACTTAAAACATTTTCTGATTCAAATGAAGCAAATAGAATAAAATCAAATGCCAGAAAGTCAATTATGGAACGTTTTAGTCAAGAAAAAATGATTGAAGAAACCATCAACTATTATGAAAAAGTCATTACAGAATTTAAAAATTAGATTTTAGTGATGTACCTTTTCATTTTTACTTTAGGTTGAAACAAAAGCAACAAACTCATCAATCCTTTTAGTAAGGTAAATTTAAATTTATTACTTTTTATAGCTTGATATTGCTTAAATCGTTGCGAATTTCCATCTTTTAAAACCTTTATATCTTCTAAAAACAGAGGAAAATGTTTTTCAAAAACTTGTTGTTTTTCTGTGTCAATTTTAATTAAATTTTCTTTAACACTCGACATTCCGCTATTATCAAAATTTGAAATAACATAATCTAAATGTTTATAGGATGCATTCATTTTACAAATGCAGTAAATGAAAAATTCCCAATCGGATACAATTTTAAAATGTTCAGAATAATAAAAGTGTGTATCAAACAATTCTCGTTTGATAAAACTTGACGGATGTGGCAATGAATCACTTAAAAAATAGGTAAAAGATAAAGTATCTGGAGGTGACCACAATTGTGTATTCACTCCATTTAAGCTATAAATAAGATTTCCGTAATAAATGGCTGTAGAACCATCTAAATCCTTTCCTACTTTATCGATTATGGTAGTATCTATTAAGAAATCTCTGCTGTTTAGGAACATAATATAATCTCCTTTGGCAGCTTTAATTCCTTTGTTCATAGCGTTATAAACCCCAGAATCTTTCTCTGAAATCCAATAAGCTAATTTATCTAAATTTTGCTCGAGAAATTCTTTACTTCCGTCAGTACTTCCGCCATCAATAACTATGTATTCAAAATCTGTATTTGATTGACTAACAACACTATTAAAGGTTTTTTCTAAACCAACTAAGTCGTTGTAATTAATAGTAATAATAGATATCTTAGTCATTGATTTTTTATTTTACAGACAAAAACTTATCGTTATAAACTTTGGTGATTCCGTCTCTTAATTCAATAGAATATTTCCAACCTAGATTGGTAAGTTTAGTAATATCGGTTAGTTTTCTTGGAGTTCCATTTGGCTTCGATTCATCAAAAACTATATTTCCTTCAAAACCTACAATGTCTTTAATTAAATAAGCTAAATCTTTAATTGAAATCTCAACGCCAGTTCCAATGTTAACAAAGCCTTTTTCATTGTAATGTTGCATTAAATAAACACAAGCATTAGCCATATCTGTTGCATGAAGAAACTCCCTTAAAGGTGTTCCGGTACCCCATACAACAACATTATCAGAATTGTTGATTTTAGCTTCGTGGAATTTTCTGATCAAAGCAGGTAAAACGTGAGAATTCTCTATATCATAATTATCATTAAATCCATACAGATTGGTTGGCATTACAGATATAAAATTACAACCGTATTGGTATCTGTAGGCATCACACATTTTTATACCTGAGATTTTTGCAATAGCGTAAGGTTCATTAGTTTCTTCAAGAAGTCCTGTCAAAAGATATTCTTCTTTTAAAGGTTGTGGTGCAAGTTTAGGATAGATACATGTCGACCCTAAAAACAAAAGTTTTTTAACACCAGATTTGTAGCTTTGATGAATCACATTGCTTTGAATAAGTATATTTTCATAGATAAAATCAGCTCTGTAAGTATTATTAGCAATAATTCCGCCGACTTTAGCTGCCGCTAAAAAAACATATTCCGGTTTTTCAGTTTCAAAAAACTCAGCAACTTTATCTTGATTAATTAAATTTAGTTCGCTTGAAGTTCGGGTTATAATATTAGTATAACCTTTACTTTTTAAGTCATTGACGATGGCGCTTCCAACCATTCCGCGATGACCAGCAACAAATATTTTTGAATTATGATTCATTAAATATTACGATTTGTAATTCATTAAATATTTTTCTTTTTTAAAAATCTCTATATCAGCTTGAACCATCTCCTTAACCAACATATCAAGAGTGTATTTTGGAGTCCAACCTAATTTAGTTTTTGCTTTAGTATTATCGCCAATAAGCAAATCTACTTCTGTTGGTCTGAAATATGTTGGATCAATTTGCAAAACTACTTGCCCAATTTTAAACTGATAATCAGGATTAGAAGTCGAGATCACAATTCCTTTTTCATCAACACCTTCGCCTTTAAATTCAAGCTCTACTCCAACTTCTCTAAAAGCCATTCTGATAAACTCTCTCACTGGAGTTGTAACACCTGTTGAAATTACAAAATCTTCCGGTTTATCTTGTTGTAACATCAACCACATTGCCTCAACATAGTCTTTAGCGTGACCCCAATCTCTTTGTGAGTCAATATTTCCCATATAGAGAGTTTCTTGCATTCCCAATGCCATTTGAGCAACACCTCTAGTGATTTTTCTAGTAACAAATGTTTCTCCTCTTAACGGACTTTCGTGATTAAAAAGAATACCGTTACAAGCATACATATCATAAGCTTCTCTATAGTTTACTGTAATCCAATAAGCATACATTTTAGCTACAGCATAAGGAGAACGCGGATAAAATGGTGTTGTTTCCTTTTGTGGAACTTCTTGTACTAAACCATACAGTTCAGATGTTGAAGCTTGATAAATTCTTGTTTTTTTGGTCAATCCAAGTAATCTTACTGCATCTAGAATTCTCAATGTTCCAATTCCATCAGTATTTGCGGTATATTCTGGTACATCAAAACTTACTTTTACATGACTCATCGCACCTAAATTATAAATTTCATCAGGCTGAATTTCTTGAATGATTCTAATCAAGTTAGTAGAATCACTTAAATCACCATAATGTAACTTAAATTTTTGATTATCAATATGCGGATCTTCATAAAGGTGGTCAATTCTTTGTGTATTAAACAAAGAACTTCTTCTTTTTACTCCGTGTACCATATAACCTTTTGACAATAATAATTCGGCTAAATAAGCTCCATCTTGTCCTGTAATTCCTGTAATTAATGCTACTTTCATTTTGCATATATTTTAGAAAAACTTTGGAATTGCAACTTCCATAAATTTTTCTGTTATAAATTTAATTTTTTCTTCGTTGATGTAAAGGTGATTTGGAAGATAAAGTCCATAATCGTGAACGATATCTGCTACTTCTAAAGGTGTGTAGCCATATCGTTTTATCCAAAATGGTTGTTTTCCCATTGAGCCACAAATTAATGGTCTAACTTCAATATCATTCTTTTTTAAATGATTAAATACCTCAACTCTATTTTCTACAATCGTACCAAAAGCAAAACTCGATAACTGATTGTATTGGCTTTCTTGACTCCAATATTTATCACCGAGATATTTTTTATATAAATTAAAATTTTCTTCTCTAACTTTAGTGATTTCTTCCATTTTAGTAAGTTGACTTATTCCTAAAAAGGCATTTAAATCTGTCGAACGCAAATTAAATCCAGGATAATAGAAAGTATAGAATTCTCTAACCTCATCAATATTGAAGGTTTCTTTCCATTCATTTTTGAAATTACTATCAACATCTCTTGACCAACCATGTGAACGAATAGACAACATTAAATTATAAAGTTTGGTATCGTTGGTAGTCACAGCACCACCTTCAATAGTAGAAATGTGGTGACCATAATAAAATGAAAATGATCCTGCTAAAGATAAGTTCCCAGCTTTTCTTCCGTCTGTATTAGAGGTACCAAGTGCTTCACAAGCATCTTCAATTAACAAAACATCATATTTTTGACACAATTTTGTAATAGCGTCCATATCGTTAAGATGTGCAAGTACGTGCACGATTATTAACAAAGCTGGTTTTTCTTTGATGAAAAGTTCTTCAAGCATAGCAACATCTAAACCTAAACTCTTTTTATCACTATCACATAACAAAACATCAAATCCGAATTGTAAAAAAGGAGAAAGTGTTGTAATCCAACTGATTGCTGGCACAACAACTTTTTTGTTTTTAAGATAATTCCCTTCTAATAAGGAATAAGCCATTAACAAATTTGCTGATGAACCACTATTTACCATTACACAATGCTTAGTTCCAGTGTAAGCAGCAAATTGTTTTTCAAATTCAACAACAAGTGGACCTTTAGTTAATTGCGGAGCATTCGGAATCCATTGGCTTAAAGCTACTAATTCTTCTTGAGTTATGGTATTTTCTGCTAATCTTATCATCTCTATTTTTTAATTTTAATTTTTTTTAACAATGAAAACAAATTGTAACTTTTAATTATTTTAGATAAATAAAAATATACTCTAGCATCATTGTATGCGTTCTTAATTTTTATCTGTTTTGATGAATCCGACAATGCATCAATAGTGATTGATTTATCGTGGGCTCTAAATATTGCTAATGGTTCGTTAATAAAACCATAGGATGGATACTCAATACAACTCATTATTGAAAATAAAATATCGGGACCAACGCCGTGATATTCATTTTGAGTAAAAGGAACTTTTCCAACAAACAAGTTATCCAAAAGCTGTTTTTTTCTAAAAATAGCAGCGCCTGGTGAAACCATATTACTAGTGCTAAATTTTAAAAAATTCTTGACGGGAAAAACTCCAGAAGTATCATTTAATTTGAACAAATTATCACTGTATTCTTTTTGATTTTCATAATAAACTGTAGCATTCGAGAATACAAAACCTACATTTTCGTCAAATAATTTAACACAATCTTCTATAAAATTAGGTTTTATCCAATCATCATCATAGTTTATATGGATTAAATCATTAGAACAATGCAAAATCCCATCCATCCAACAAAAATGTACACCAGAATCTAATGTTCTTCTAACATATTTTATTTTGTCACCATATTTTTTAACAACTTCAGGTGTATTGTCAGTACTACCATGATCGCAAACAATTATTTCACACGCTTGTGTTTGAGCTAGGCACGAATCAATACATTCAACTAAATAATCAGCCCTATTGAATGTTGGTATTACTATTGAAACTTCTTTGTTAGTCATTTTTTAATATAGAATTTAATAAGGAAATATCGGCATTTAAATGGTTCACATTTTCAGTAGCATCAAAATCAAAATTTATCTTTTGAGGTGCTATTTTTTGTGCAAAATCAATAATTTTTATAGATTGACCAGAAGCTATATTGATAGTCCCTTCACAATTACCAAGAACTAATTTTATAATGATATCGCAAACTTCTTCGGCATTTAAAAAATCTCTCGTTGAATTAGCTCCAAATAATTTGAATGGTAGTGATAAATCTTCCTCTTCAAAACGTTTTACTAAGTTAGCGTACAGAAATGGCGGTTTTTGTGACTGATGATAAAAACTAAAAATCCTTCCTATACACAAATTAATATTTGAATATTTCTTTTTGAAATCATTAAGAATTAATTCTGACATCCACTTTGTAAGTCCATATGAATTAATTGGGCTAATAGCATCGGTTTCCTTAATTGCTAATGAGGAACTCGCATAAACGTGGCTTGTGCTTGCATAAAAAAAACCAATAGGTTGGTTATACTTTTTTATAGCTTTAACAAGATTTATTGTTCCAGAAATATTAATATCATAAGCTTCATCAATATTATTTTCAACATCAGAAACGGCAACTTTAGAAGCCAAATGAATAATATAATTTAACTCATTATCGCGAACCCAATTCAAAACAGCGTTGTCGTCTCGGATATCTGCGGTAAATCTAGAAAAAGCTATATTTTGTTTTTCTAGTTTATCACAAATGATGCTGCCTAAAACACCTGTAGAGCCCGTAATACCTATCATTAAGATGCGAATTTTAAAATATCAATAAGAAAAAAACACCTTTACAATGATATTTTTTCAAAGAACAAAGATAATTTATTTACCAAAAAAAACTAACGATTCGAGAAAATAAAGCAGTTTCGAAAATTAAATAGTAAAGTTATATCTTTGCGATAAAGAAAACAAAGGTTTATGAGTGATATTAACACTGAAGTTCACAACGCATACGAAGTCATTAAAAATGGTGGCATTATACTTTATCCAACAGATACTGTTTGGGGAATTGGTTGTGATGCTACTAATGAAGAAGCTGTTAAGAAAATTTATGATTTAAAACAGCGAGACGATTCAAAAAGCATGATTGTACTCATGAATGGTGAAAAGATGATGTATAATATTTTTTCAGCAATTCCTGATTTAGCTTGGGAAATTTGGGATTTATCTAATCCAACTGATGGTGAGTTAGAAAAGCAAAAAGCAACAACATTAATTCTTGATAACCCAAGAAATGTAGCTTCAAATATTATAGCAGATGATAAAACACTTGGTGTTAGACTAGTGAAAGAACCATTTTGTTTTAAATTAATGGAACGCATGAAACGACCACTAGTTTCAACATCGGCAAATGTTTCTGGAAATGTTACTCCCAAAACATTTAAAGAAATTAGTCCAGAAATTATTAAAGGTGTTGACTATGTAGTAAATTTGCACCGCGATAAAGTTTGCAAAAATCCATCAACGATAATAAAACTTTCACTAGATAATCAGGTAAAAATCATACGTAAATAGTTTGCAGTCGCAGTCACAGTTTTCAGTTGATTAAACTGAAATTGAAATCAATATAATGAATTATACAAAAGCACTTAATAATCCTATTTTTAAAATAATTGCACAGGCAAGCCAAGAACTTAATGTTGATAGTTATGTTATTGGTGGTTTTGTTCGTGATTTTTTACTTCAAAGGGATTTTAAAAAAGATATTGATATTGTTGCTGTAGGTTCGGGAATTGACTTGGCTTTGAAAGTTTCTGAATTATTACCCAACAAACCTAAAGTTCAAGTTTTTAAAAATTACGGAACAGCAATGCTTCGTTACAAAGAAATTGATATTGAATTTGTTGGCGCAAGAAAAGAAAGCTACAATCAAGACAGTAGAAATCCAATTGTAGAAAACGGAACATTGGAAGACGACCAAAACCGTCGTGATTTTACCATAAATTCAATGGCTTTTTCTTTGAATGAAAGAAATTATGGTGAATTGGTAGATCCATTCAACGGATTGGCTGATTTGGAAAATAAAATCATCAAAACGCCTTTGAATCCTGACATAACTTATTCTGATGATCCATTGCGAATGTTACGTGGAATTCGTTTTGCAACACAATTAAACTTTGAAATTGAAGCTGAATCATTAGAAGCTATTTCTAGAAATAAAGATAGAATCAATATTATTTCTGGAGAACGCATTGTGGATGAGTTAAACAAAATTCTATCAACTGATAAACCATCAATAGGTTTTTTACATTTATATAAAACAGGTCTTTTAGACATTATTTTACCCGAATTAACGGCATTGAATAATGTAGAAGAAATTGAAGGTCATACTCATAAAAACAACTTTTATCACACCTTAGAAGTTGTTGATAATATTTGCCCGAATACCGATGATGTTTGGTTAAGATGGGCAGCTTTATTGCACGATATTGGAAAAGCCCCAACAAAAAAATTCAACAAAAAACAAGGTTGGACGTTTCACGGACACGAATTTCTTGGTGGAAAAATGGTAAAAAAAATCTTTGAAAGATTGCACATGCCTTTGAATCAAAAAATGAAGTTTGTTCAGAAAATGGTTATGCTGAGTTCTCGACCAATTGTTTTGGCTGAAGATATTGTAACTGATTCTGCTGTAAGACGTTTGGTTTTTGATGCTGGCGAAGATGTAGACCATTTAATGACGCTTTGTGAAGCTGATATCACAACTAAAAATCCAACGAAATTCAAGAAATACCATAATAATTTTGATATCGTTCGAAAGAAAATTATTGAAGTTGAAGAACGCGATCATGTTCGTCAATTTCAACCGCCAATTTCTGGTGAAGAAATTATGGAACTATTCAATTTAAAGCCTTCAAAAGAAATTGGAATGTTAAAAGAATCGGTAAAAGAAGCTATTTTGGACGGAAAAATTCCGAATGAATATCAAGCAGCTTACGATTTTGTTCTAAAAAGAGCAGAAAAATTAGGATTAAAAAAAGTTGGAAATAATAAGTAAAGATTAACTTTTGTTAAATCAGTTAATCAAAGGATTAAAAATAATTTTGCATAAAAATTACTTCTCAAATGAAGAATAACAAATCAGTCATTTATTGGCTACTTTCAGGTTGTATCTTACTCTTTATCATGGTTACTGTTGGTGGAATTACACGTTTGACCAATTCTGGACTTTCAATGACCGATTGGCATTTGGTAACAGACACTTTTCCTCCTTTGACAGAAGAAAAATGGCAAGCAGCATTTGATGAATACAAGAAATTCCCTGAATATCAAAAAATCAATATTCATAACGATTTTCAACTTTCTGATTATAAATTTATTTATTTCTGGGAATGGTTTCACCGCTTTATTGGAAGAATAATTGGATTGGTTTTCATCATTCCATTTGTTTACTTTTTAATCAAAAAGAAATTAGATTCTGAAACCATTAAAAAATGTATCGTCCTTCTAGGAATGGGAGCATTTCAAGGGTTTTTAGGTTGGTTTATGGTGAAAAGTGGACTAATTGATAATCCTGATGTAAGTCATTTTAGATTAGCTCTACACTTAACTTTTGCATTTATAACTTTTGCCTACACACTTTGGGTTGCGTTAGATTTAATCTATCCTGATAAAAAAGAAGTCAATACAATTTTAAGAAATTATGCTCGAATTGCTATCGTTTTACTTGTAATCCAAATCATTTATGGTGGATTTGTAGCAGGATTGAATGCCGGATTAATTCACAACCATTGGCCATTGATGAGCGATGGGAAATTTTTCCACGAAAGTATTATTTTAGAAAAAGATTCTTGGCTATTGCGATTAACTGAAGGTAAAAGTGGCGTTCAATTTGTACACAGAACTTTGGCTTATGTTGTTGTTGGGTTAATTTTATTTTTATACTTTCAGAGTAAAAAATTTGCAGTTTCAACGCAACAGAAAAATGGATTAAACCTATTGGTTTTTATAGTATTTTTGCAATTTACATTAGGGGTTTTAACCTTATTATTAGGTGTGCCATTGTGGTTGGGATTAACACATCAAATAATGGCTTTTATTTTGTTAGCAACCATGACGTATACGTTACATCGCCTTTCAAAATAAATTTTCAGACTATATTGTCGCAGTTCTATTTAGAAACTTTAAATGTCAAAACTTACAGCTCAAGATAAATTTCTTGACTTATCAGATTACGGAAGACCTTTTGGAAAATTCCTTGCTAATCAATTAAAAAATACACGCTTCACTCCTATTCACGTTACCATTTTATTTGGAATATCGGGTTTAATTGCGATTTATTGTATTCTAACACAACAGTATTTTTGGGCTGCATTTTTTATTGTTCTAAAATCTGGAATTGATGCTGCCGATGGCGAATTGGCAAGATTGAAAAACACACCATCATACGTAGGAAGATATTTGGATAGTGTATTTGATATCATCTTGAACTTTCTATTTCTGATGACCATTTGTTATGTATCAAAAACAACTATTTGGTTTAGTTTATTAGCATTTATTGGAATCCAATTACAAGGAACTTTGTATAACTATTACTATGTAATTCTTCGAAATAAATCAGTTGGTGGCGATACTACTAGCAAAGTATTTGAATACAAATCACCGAAAGCTTTACCTGGAGAAAAACAAAAATCGGTTGATATTTTATTTGGAATTTATACCATAGTCTATGGCGTTTTTGATAAAATAATTCATGCCTTAGATAAAGATGCTTACAAAGTAAAAACGTTTCCTAATTGGTTCATGACCTTGCTATCGCTTTATGGATTGGGATTTCAATTGCTAATTATTGCCGTTATGTTGCCTTTGGGTTGGATTGAATTTATTGTTCCATTTTTTATTATTTATACTTTATTAGTGTTTTTTTTAATTGCAATTCGCAAAGTCGCAATAAAGTAATTATGTAACTTTTATCTAGAAATGTAAAACATTTTTGAAATTTAATTTCTGAAATTTGAATAGATAAAAATTATTAATTTTAAAAAAAATCATTATGCCGAATTCAAAAGAAATTAAAGGTAATTGGGAACAATTAAAAGGAAAAATGAAACAAAAATTTGCAGAATTAACTGATGATGATTTGTTATATGAAGAAGGAAAAGAACAAGAAATGTGGGGAAAACTAAAAGAAAAATTAGGTAAAACCGAATAAGAAATCAAATCATTATTTGAATAAATTATTCTCAAAAAAAAAGCCATCAAATAACTAATTATTGATGGCTTTTTTTTATCCCAACCAAGTTTTAAAATCACTAACTTTTTCTCTTGCAACAATTACTTCATCGTCTTTGTAAGTTGGTAAAATCACTTTTAATCGGGAATTACTATGCATTTGAATTTCTTTTATTCCTTTTAACGGAATGATAAATTTTCTTGAAACTCGATAGAAATCCTTTGGATTTAATTCGTTTTCTAAACTTTCTAAAGTGTTGTCCAACAAATAATCTCGTCCATCAAATGTGTGCAGGTAAGTTCCTTTGTTTTCACTATAAAAACATTCAACTTCATCAATAGTTATCATTTTGAGTTGTTGTCCCATTTTAATAGTGAATCGCTTTTTATATTCTCTATCAATTGGGTTTACCAACATTTTTTTTATCATTTCAAAATCCAATGATAAATTTGGAGTTGCTACATTTCTTGCTTTAAATTTGTTTACAGCAGTTTCTAAATCTTCTTCGTCAATTGGTTTTAGAAGATAATCAATACTGTTTAATTTAAAAGCTCGCAACGCATATTCATCGTAAGCAGTTGTGAAAATCACAGCGCTTTTTATATCGATATTCTCGAATATTTCAAACGATAAACCATCAGACAATTGAATATCCAAAAATATCAAATCTGGATGCGGATTATTCTGAAACCAACTTATGGATTCTTCCACAGAATGAAGCATTTGATTGACTTGCAATCCTAATTTTTCAACCTTGCGTTGCAACAATCTTGCAGCAGGTTTTTCGTCTTCTATAATAATTATGTTCATATTCTTATTTTGGAACGATTTTATATTTATTTGACCATTTAATAATTAATGGAACTAGTATTACAGTTGGTAAAAGCCAAGCAACAACTGCTGGTAAAAAAGTATTATTGACTACTAAAAAAGCTGTTGCAGCAGCAATATAACTTCCTATCATTCGCTGAATGTGAACTAACAACCAAAAGTTTTTTATTGAATTTTGACCTTTATAATTTTTAAAATCTTGATAAACCATAGAAATACTGATGAATCCGAAGACTAATAATACGATTCCGAAATTATTACTTGAAAATAATATTAAGATTCCATAAATCACAAATCCAATTCCGAAAAGTAACATTATTGCACTTAAAATCCAATCTATATTTTTGGCTTTTTCACCTTTCAACAATCCTTTTAGAGAAAGATATCGTTGTCCTGTTGCTGCCATGTATATTGAAAAAATCCCAACAATAAACAGAAAAGGATTACTGTGAATTAAGGTCATTAATAAACCTGCAATTCCATTAATTATCATACCATAAAGAAAAAACAAACCAACATTTTTATGCAACTTATCTCCTTTTTTTCTAGTAATATTAATAGTTCCGGTAATCAAACCAATGCTTCCTGCAATGATGTGAATTACAAGTAAAATTTTAAAAATAAGTTCCGAATTTATCATTAGTCCCATTTTTGTTGTTCGCTCTTCTCCTTCTCCATCAACTCTTTAATTTTCTTGTCTTCCCAATCGCTTCCAAAGAAAATTTCACCACCAAAAGTTGATAATCCGTGAGCTACCAAACCAATTCCCCAAAAGAAAGCCGTGAAAAAATTCTCCAATTTAAAATAACTTTCTCCAGTTTTAAGATTTTGAATATTTATTATTACAATCATCAGGTTTATAACCACATAAACCAATAAATGCGTATAAAAACCTTTAATCTTTTTGACACGTTTAAGTGCTCTTTCGTATTGCATTTGCTCTTCTGGTGTCATAATTATTCGTATTTATTTTGTTTGTTCTTTTCTTCTTCTATAAACTGTTGCATCTTTTTTTCTTCCCAACTTTTTCCAAAAAAAGGAAACCAATTAAAGACTTTTAACGCATGAAAAAACAATCCAATTCCCCAACTGAAAGTCGTCCAAAAAAACCAAAGATGATTGGGTGAATATTTTAAATTGATAAAAATTATTATTGCATTAAAAATTATAAAAAATGTTAAATGCGAATAAAATCCTTTGATTTCTTCAACCTGCTTTTTTGCTTTTTGATAGTTCTCAAAATCTTGATTAGTATTCATAATTACTTCCATTTGTTGTTAGTATTATTTTGTTTATTCAATATTTCTTGAATCTTTTTCTCTTCCCAAGATTTTCCGTATCCAAAAGTTTCAAAAGCATGAAATAGTACTCCTAAACCCCAACCCAACATTGGAAACCAAAACCATTGAAATCCTCTGCTATTTGTGGTTAAATTGATGATGATTAATATTGGAATTACTACACAATAGGATGCAAGATTTCCATAAAACCCTTTTATTTTTTCTACACGTTCTTTAGCTCTTAAGTAAGAAGTGTTTTCGTTAAATGTATTTGTTGTTTCCATGATACTTATTTGTTTTGTTAAAATAGGTAGATATACTGCAAACGTTTCTTTAGTCTCGTCAATTAAGACTTTTCGTTCTGAAAGAATAGCATAGCGACTTACTATATTTTGAAGTCCGACACCTTTTCTATCTTGTAAAACTTCTTTCTTTTGCAGGTTATTTTCTACTACTAAAAAATTATCTTTTATATAACTTTTGATATGAAGTGGCTTGTTTTCACTAACCACATTATGTTTAATGGTATTTTCTAATAATAATTGCAATGACAACGGAACCACTTTGGCATCAGGATTTTCAAAATCAGCTGGAAGTTCAAAAGTGATGCTGTTTTCGAAACGCATTTTTAATAACTTCATATAGGTTTTTGCGAAAGCTAATTCTTCTGCAACTGTAACTAATTCTTTATCTTTTTGTTCTAAAACATAACGATAAATTTTAGATAATGAAGTAGTAAACTGTTGAGCGTTTTCAGGATTTTCCTCAATCAATGAACTCAAAACATTCAAACTATTAAAGAGAAAATGAGGATCAATTTGATTCTTTAAACTTTCAAATTTAGCATTGGCAGTTCCGGCGATTATCTTTTGTTCTTTTAAACGGGTTTCTTGGTAGGCTTTGTAAAGGTAAAATGCGTGAAAAGCAAGTGTAACTACAAATGTTATTATAATGGTAACTAGATAATTACTAAACTTTTCTTTTTCAAAAAATAAAGCAAATGAACTTCCTTCAATTATTACATCTTCAAAAATTCGCAACAAAAAGATTACTCCAACTGAAATAATAAATGAACCTATAAAACCTATTAGAATTCTTTTTCTATTGAACCTTTCTTTACTAAAAATCTCATCAAGTTTCATGAATAAAATAGCATTCGCATAGTACAACATGAAACTGTATAAAGTTGAATAACCAAAATTGATTAATAAACTTGAGTTGAATTCAATTCGAACTCCTGATAAGAATCTTATGATTAATAGAACTAAAAAGATGCTTATAGAAATAAAAATCGCTCTTGGTAATTCTTTGATTAATTTGGTTATCATCTTCTTAAAATTTTATTTTTGAAATTACTTTCCGCAGTTTTTCAATGTTTCTTGAGCTCTATCTAAACCCCAAGTTGGATGAAATTCTGTTTCTGGTTTAAATTTAGCAAATAATTCGATAGATTTTGCAACTTGCTCACACATTGGTTTGGTATCTGTTCCCCAATATTGAGCTCCACCGATTTCAAAATCTGCTTTTCCGAAAACAGCTCTTGGATTTTCTGGAGCTAATTTTAATGCTCTTTCATACAATTCAATAGTTGGAGCAGAAAGTTTCATTCCGTTTGTCATTGGATCTTGAACGATTAAAGCGGTGTTGATCATAGCTTGCATAATTAGAATTTCTGCATTGTTTGGCGAAATTAATTCGGCTGCATCTAAGGCAGTTTGTGCTTTGTTGATTAAAGCTGTTGCATTTTTAGCATTTGCTGGATTGAAAGCTTCTGTTGTGTTTACTAAAGCCACGTAATAATTTGGCAACCAATTTGTTTTTTCAACCGATGCAATTCTTTCAAATAAAGCCGATGCTTCTGTTGCGTTTCCTGTTTTCCATGTTGCGAATGCTTTTCCCATTCCTTGCTCATACTGTTGTGCATTTACAGTTAAAACTGTTGTTAAAAATACTACTAATGTTGTGATAACTTTTGTCATGATTTCTAATTTTTAAATTGTTATTGATTAATTGATGATTAAAACTCTTGTTCTTAATTCTGATGTAAAAGTATTCTGTTTGTATGTGCTGTGAAATTTATACTTACTGAAATGTTGATTTTTTGGGATGAATTGTAAACTATAAATTATCCAATTGATTGTCCTTTTTATTATCACTTATCGTCCAAAAGAATCCAACGAAGAAAAATCTGTCTGCTGTTGGAATTATTTCATTTCTTTGAAAAACGCCATTTGAATCAGGTGAGTTAGCATAGTCATATCCGAAGACATTTTGAGTTCCTAAAACATTACTAATTGAAATGAATAATATCTTTTGTTGACTTAATAAATAAGCCCAACTCATACTCACATTATTATAACTTTTAGTTTTTCCGTTCATGAAACTCATTTCATTTGGATTGTCATAAGGTCGTCCCGAATTAAAACTATAAGACAAACCAACACTTGACTTCCAATCGTTTATCCAATATTTAGTTACTATCGAAAAATTATTTTTAGCTACAAAACTTGGAGTAACTTCGGCTTCATAATTTCTATAATCTCTTTTAGTATCGATGTAGGAATAAGAAACCCAATATTCTAAATTTTTAATTGATTTATTGTCTCTCCAAAAAATATCTAATCCTTTTGCAAATCCAAATCCGTTATTGTTAAAATTAGAATTGTATTGTGCTATTTGAGTATCATATTTTACCAAGTCATTATAATCTTTAAAGTAAATTTCACTTCTAAAAGTACGTTTGTCTTTACTAAATTGATAATTCAAAATGTAATGAGAAGCTCTTTCGTTTTTAAAATCTGAAGTGAATTTCAAATAATCTTGTCTTGGAGCTTGTTCGAATTCGCCATAAGCAACAGAAAACTGACTTGATTTACTAACTTTATAAGCCAATGATGTTCGAGGAGAAATGGAAGTTTCATTCAATAAATCATTATTTACAGCTCTCACACCAACTTTCATTGCTAACTTTTTAGAAAAGAAAATATCGGCTTCAGTATATCCAGCTAAAATATTGGAATTATAACCTGTTTGATTTGTAATAAATGAATATTTTTCATCAAATTTTGTTATAAAATAATCCGCACCAAAAGACAATTTGATTCTATCTGAAATTGGTTTTTTAATTTTTAATTTTAAATGTGATGCGTGTTCGGTATTCTCTATTCTTTGGTTATCCAAGCCAATTTTATTGTTTCCTAAACCATAACTCAAACCAGTTGTAAGTTGCCAATTTGATCCAAAATTTCCTTTGTAAGATGCATTTACATAAAGATTATTGTTTTTCAAATCGACTCTAGTTTTAACAACAGAATTAATACTTTCTTGATTCAAATCAAATCTTGATGCGTCGAAAGCCGTGTAAAGTTTGAACAAACCTCGTTCCAATTCATAGCGATAAACAATTTCTCCCGAAAGTGATTGAAAAGCTTTGTTCCAATCTACATTCTGTGGAATTGCCACTTGATATGGAGCTAAATCAATGTAAGCAGTATTAAATGTAAGCGAACTTTTTTTCCATTTTTGAGTATTTGCAACTCCTAAACCTACAGTCATAAATGAAATATCGGTTTTGTTTTCTGTTGCCATATCAGTTGTGTTCAATAATAAAACACTTGATAAAGCTTCACCATATTCGGCAGAATAACCACCAGTTGAAAACGAAATTCCACTAAAAAGAAAAGGTGAAAATCGTCCACGAGTTGGTAAATTTTGGGTTGTCGAACCAAAAGGTTGTGCCACACGAATTCCGTCAACATATGTTTGCGTTTCGTCGGCTTCACCACCACGAACGAACAATCGTCCACTTTCACCAACAGTTTGCGTTCCTGGTAAAGTTTGCAAAGCCGAAACAATATCGCCATTAGAACCAGCAGTTGTCACAATATCTAATGGTTTTAAAACCGTATTTTTAGCTTTATCTCCAGCTTCAAAAGTTCCAGCATTAATAACAACTTCATCTAAAGTATTGATACTTTCTTTTAGTTTGAAAGTTTTATTTTGGTAGGTTTCAATTTCAATTGTAGTTTTTAAAGTTTCATAAGTAAGAAATGAAATTACAAGAATTTTATTGCCTTTTTCAGATGTACTAAAAGTAAATTCACCAATTTCATTTGAAGTTGCACCATCGTATGTTCCATCAATGTAAATATTAGCTCCAGCTATAGGATTGTTTTTTTCATCTACAACTTTACCAGAAATTTTGGTTTGAGAAATCCCAAATGATGAAATAAATAAAATTAAAAATGTAATAATTGTTTTCATGATTGTTTGTAATTTGATGAAGCAAAGTTGCAGCAACTATATGAACACAAAAACTAAAAGTAACTGAAATGTTGAAAATTAGTGATGAATTGTAGATTTAATTTTATAAAATTTAACTCGGTTGTATAAAAAAAATTATTATTATTGCATAACATTTAAATCATACAACAATGAAATTAATAAAATCTTTATTCGCAATTGCATTTTTCTTTGCAATTAATACTGTTTCAGCTCAATCAATAGCTTCAAAATGGCCACAACTTAATGATTTTCAAGAACTATTAGTTAAAACATTTGAACCAGCAGGAGAAGGAAATTTTGGACCAATAAAAAATTCTTGTGAATATTTAGTTGAAAAAGCTCAAGCATTAGATGTTAACACTATGCCACAAGATTTAAGAAATCCTAAAGCTGATGAAGCAATTGTAGTTTTAAAAAGACAAACTAAGTTAGTTGCAGAACTTGTTAGAACAAAAGCATCTGATGTTGAAATTATGAAGTCTTTCCAAAAATTAAATGAGACATATGACCGATTACTTAGTTTATATGAACCAAAAAAATAAATAATTAACCTAGCCAAGTGCTAGGTTTTTTTTTGAAAAACAATTTCTATCCAAAATTCATTACTACCTTTGCAAAAAAAATATCATGTCAAATATCTACTTAGGATATCATTTTACTATTGAACCAAAAGAACTAGGATCAGAAATATTAATTGCCGAATTGGGTGAAAAACCATTTGAAAGTTTTATTGAAACTGAAACAGGCTTTAGTGCATTTATTCAAAAAGACCTTTGGACAGAAGATGTTCTTGAAGATATTTACATTTTGGGTTCTGATGAATTTAAAATTTCTTACATTATAGAGGAAATAGATCAAGTGAATTGGAATGAAGAATGGGAAAAGAATTTTGAGCCAATAGATGTTGATGGAAAATGTCATGTTAGAGCTCCATTTCATAATAAAACAGAAGCTGAATTTGATATAATTATTGAACCTAAAATGAGTTTCGGAACAGGACATCATGAAACTACTCACATGATGATTCAACATTTATTGGAAACAGATGTTACTGGTTTAAAAACACTTGACATGGGTTGTGGAACTGCTATTTTAGCTATTTTAGCAGAAATGAAAGGTGCTAAACCAATTGATGCTATTGACATTGACAATTGGTGTTATTTGAATTCAATAGAAAATGCTGAACGTAATAATTGCACAGAAATAAGTGTCTATGAAGGTGATGCAGAACTATTAAAAGATAAAAGTTATGATTTAATAATTGCTAACATCAATAGAAATATTTTATTAAACGATATGCAGACTTATGTTGATTGTTTAAATAAAAATGGTATATTGCTTTTAAGCGGATTTTACAATGAAGACATTCCTTTCATAGATGCATCTTGTAAAGAAAAAGGATTAACGTATGTTAAAAAATTTGAAAGAAACAATTGGGTATCATTAAAATATCTAAAAAATAATTAATTTTACTTTTTGCTAAATCTTCAAATAGAATAGATAGTTATGAGTACGATAGAAAAAACAAAAGAAGAAGTATCCGTACAGGAATTGGTTGGAGTTAACAATGAAATAGTACTTTACAATGATGATGTAAATACTTTTGATCATGTAATTGATACACTTATTAGAGTATGCGAACACACATCAGAACAAGCTGAACAATGTGCTATATTGGTTCATTACAAAGGACAATGTACTGTAAAAACTGGAGCTTTCAATGAATTGAAACCTCAATGCACTCAATTGCTTGAAGCTGGTTTAAGTGCCGAAATAATTTAATGGGGTAATTTGTCTTTTATCAATCCGTAAAAGAAAGTACCTAACAAAGCACCTATTAATACAATTCCAACTGAGATAAAACCTGCGCCAATTAATATAAATATTGGCCCAGGACATGCTCCAACCATAGCCCATCCCAACCCAAAAATCAAGCCTCCAATCCAATAACGAAAAGTTCCTTTTTCTTTATCAAGAATTTCAATTGGAAGTCCTTTAATATCATTTAGTTTTTTTCGCTTTATTATTTGTATACCAACAACTCCAGTGGCAATAGCTGTCATAATGATTCCATACATATGAAAAGAATCAAATTGAAACATCTCATAAATTCTATACCATGAAACGGCTTCTGCTTTAGTTAACACAACACCAAAGATAAAACCTACTAGTAAGTATTTTATTAAATTCATAATTGACTATTTAAAAATTAAAGGGAAAATAAAATTAACCATTATAAGTCCTCCAACAAAAAAGCCAATAACTGCTTTTAGAGAAGGTAATTGAAAATTACTCAATCCTGAAATGGCATGACCAGAAGTACATCCGCCAGCATATCTTGAACCAAAGCCTATAAGTAAACCTCCAATCAAAAGAAATAATATCATTTTTGGAGATTCAAATACATTTTTTCCAAACAATGAATCTGGCAATAACTTTGAATTTGGAGCCTCAATCCCTATGTTTTGTAATTTTTGAATAGTTATTTCATTAATGGCAACATTAGAATCGGAGCTTAAAAAATGTGTTGCTACATATCCTCCTAACATTGTTCCAGCAACAACAACTAAGTTCCAACGTTGTGATTTCCAATCCCAATCAAAAAATGGGACCCTTTTACCAATTCCTGTCATTGAACAAAGACTTCTCAAATTAGATGACATGCCAAAAACTTTTCCAAAATAGATAAGTGAAAGCATAACCAATCCTATAAGAAAACCTGAAATTGACCAATGCCAAGTATTTGTAATAAATTCCATCGCTTTTTTTTACAAAAATAACTATATGGTTTGATTTTTGATTATTATTTGTGAAATTTGAATAAAAATATCATACTCCTAATTTGTCGATAAAATGAAAAGCAAAATTGTATTTCTCCTATTTACCTCAATCATAATGCTGTCTTCCTGCGGAAACATTAAATCAACTATACAAAATATTGATAATTCTGCTATCAAACCTCCTATTAAAAACAAGCAATTTGTGCTAACAGAATATGATAAAGACGGAAAATATGGATATGATATGGATTATCCTATAAATCTTGGCTTTGAAAATGAAAAATATTCTCCTAAAAATGTTGAGTACTTTTTTAATGCTATAAGTGGTCCAAATGGGGAAAAAATCAGTTATGAAAAAATAGATACTTGTTGTCCATTTCCAACTAAAAAAAGTGCAGTTGGAGCAGGTACATTAGACATATATCAAATTTCATTTGAAGGAACCGAAAAAAAAATAATCCTTTATCTTAATATATATGAGAAAGGAAAAGTGCTCTGTCCAAAAGGATTTAGTATAAAAAATCAATCCTAAACACTTTATCTTTTCTGAACATATAAGCTAATAGAAAACCTTCTAATTAACAAGTTAGAAGGTTTTTTCTTATTATATTTGCACTTCAAAATTATACAATATGAACATTAACAATATTCCACAAATCAAGCATATTGAAAGTGGTAATTTCTTTTTATTAGCCGGTCCTTGTGCTATTGAAGGAGAAGAAATGGCTATGAAAATTGCTGAAAAACTAATTACAATAACAGATAATTTAGAAATTCCTTATGTCTTTAAAGGTTCATTCAAAAAAGCCAATCGTTCAAGAATTGATAGCTTTTCTGGTATTGGAGATGAAAAAGCATTAAAAATTCTTCGTAAAGTTTCTGAGACTTTTCATGTTCCAACTGTAACAGACATTCATACTAATGAAGACGCTGCTATGGCTGCAGAATATGTAGATGTTTTACAAATTCCAGCTTTCTTAGTAAGACAAACCGACTTGGTTGTAGCTGCAGCAAAAACTGGAAAAACGGTCAACTTAAAAAAAGGACAATTCATGAGTCCAGAAAGCATGAAACATGCCGTACAAAAAGTATTGGATTGTCATAACGAAAATGTTATGGTAACTGATAGAGGTACTATGTTTGGGTACCAAGATATGATTGTTGATTATAGAGGTATTCCAACCATGCAACAATATGCAACTACCGTTTTAGATGTAACACATTCACTTCAACAACCCAATCAAACTGCAGGAGTAACTGGAGGAAGACCCGATATGATTGAAACAGTTGCTAAAGCTGGAATAGCAGTTGGAGTAGATGGAATTTTTATCGAAACTCATTTTGATCCAGCAAATGCAAAAAGTGATGGAGCCAATATGCTTCACTTAGATTATTTTGAGAATCTAATGACCAAACTAGTAGCGATTCGTAAAACAATAAATCAATTTTAATCTAAAATAAATGTTTTTTAACATAAAAGGTAAAATAGTTATTGTATTGGCTATTTTTTCACAATTTTTAATAGCACAAGAAAAATCAAAATCTGAAAAGTACACAAGTCATAACAAAGGTAAATTTTACTTTTTTTGGGGAGGAAACAGAGAAAGTTACACCAAATCTGACATTCATTTTACAGGGCAAAATTATGATTTCATAGTTCATGATGCTGTAGCAGATGATAAACCAAAAGGTTGGCACATCGATTATATAAAACCAGGATCTATTACCATTCCACAAACAAATTTTAGAATGGGTTACTTCATAAATGACCATTATAATATTTCAGTTGGATTAGATCACATGAAATATGTAATGAGACAACGCCAAATAGCAAATGTTTCAGGAAATATAAATTTACCTTCAACTGAAAGTGGTTCAATATACAACGGAACATACAATAATTCTCCTGTTAATTTTTTTGACAATTACACCGGATTAGATACTTCACCAACTCCTCCATTCCTAACATTTGAGCATACTGACGGACTGAATTATATCAATTCAGAATTTTGTAGAGTTGATGATATTTCAAAGGTTTTTAAAATTTCAAATACCGATAAATTTCAATTAAACTTAACTGAAGGTTTAGGATTAGGACTATTATATCCAAAAACAAATTCTAGAGTACTAGGAAAACAACGTTATGATGATTTTCATGTTTCTGGTTATGGAATTTCTGCAAAAGTTGGATAGAATTTTACTTTTTTTAAATACTTTTTCGTTCAAACGGAGATAAAAGCAGGATATATTGACATGAATGATATTAAAACAACTAATGAAAATACTGATAAAGCAAGCCAACACTTTCTTTTTTTACAAAGAATTATAGCATTTGGAGGAATTTTCAAAATTTAAATTAAATATTTTATATTTTTTTTATATTTTTGGTAATTATCTATTAAACAACAAACCAATCAATTTATATTTTTTATGAAAAAAATTATTTTACTAATTCTAACATTATTTTTCTCAATTGTTGGATATTCCCAATTTCCAACTCCAGGTGTTGAAGGTTTTGAAGGAACAACTGGACCAGATGTTCCTCTTCCAACAGCTTCTTCACCATGGACATTAGGAACAGGAGCAACAGGAAATCAATGGGCAGTTTTTGACAATGGTGTCGGTCTCACAAGAAGATGGAATATAAACACCGTTGCAACAAATGTATACCAAGGTGTAAATGCCGCTTATATGGATCGTGAAAATATAGGCCAAGGAAATACTTCAGAAGATTATTTAGCTACACCTTTAGTAACTGTTCCTGCAAATGGAGAATTACGTTTTTGGACTAGATCAACAATTGCTACAGTATCAACTACAGAATACCTTATAAAAGTTAATACCAACGTTTCTGCTGGTTCACAAACTACAGTTGCAAATTATACAGCAACTCCAGCTCAATGGACTGAAACAACTTTAAATGCAACATATAATATATATGAAGAGAAAGTAGTTGATCTTTCGGCTTATGCAGGCCAACAAGTTTACATCGCTTTTGTAATGAAATTTACACAACCTTCTGCCGGTTTAGGTGGAGATAGATGGTTGATTGATAGAGTCAGTTTAATTCAAAGATGTTTAGAACCAACGAATTTATCCGCAACAGGTATCACTCAAACTACAGCGGATTTAAATTGGTCAAACCCAAGTGGATCAACTTCATGGGAAATTGAGGTTATCCCTGCTGTTGGAGGTACTCAAACTGGTGTTGGTGTTGTTTATAATGGAGCATTACCATATGTAGCTTCAGGCTTATCACCAAATACTTGTTATGTATATTATGTAAGATCTTTATGTACTGATGGTTCAAGTACCTGGGTAGGACCCTTTAACTTCTGTACTGTCCCACCAGGCTTAACATGTACGGCACCAATTGCTATAACGACTTTACCTTACAGTACAAATGACAATACTGCAAATTATGGTGATTCTACAGATACAGCTCAACCAGCAGCATGCGCTGGAACTGCAGCAAATTACATGACAGGTAATGATGTGTTTTATTCTTATACTCCAGCAACTTCTGGTACTATAAGTATAACAATGACTCCAAATGACGATTGGTCTGGTATTTTTGTTTATCAAGGATGCGCAAATGTTGGAGTAACTTGTGTAGCTGGTGTAGCAAATAATGGTGGAGGTATTAGATCTATACCAAGTTTAAGTGTTACGGCTGGTTTACCATATATTATAGTAATTTCAACCAACGCTACTCCACAAACTGTTGGATATAGTTTAGTTATTCAAGAAGTGAATTGTCCACAACCTACAAATTTAAATGCTTCAAATATTGGACAAACTTCTGCTACTCTTACTTGGGATAATCCAGGTGGAGCAACTTCTTGGGAAGTTGTAGTTCAAACGCCAAACTTAGGTATTCCAACAGGAACTGGTAACACTACAAACACAAATACAAGTTATTCAGCTCTTGGACTAACTCAAGCAACTGCTTATGAATATTATGTTAGAGCTGATTGTGGTAATGGTACATTTAGTGCTTGGTCTGGACCATTCTTATTTAACACTAACATTTGTGATGTTTCACAACAATGTAACTATACTTTTAGATTAACAGATTCATTTGGTGACGGATGGAATGGAAATACTATGAGTGTTAGACAAAATGGTATTGAAGTTGCGCTTTTAGGACCAACTTTCACTGCTGGTGGAGGACCAATAAACATTACCGTTCCGATGTGTGATGGATTACCATTTGAATTGTTTTGGAATGCTGGTGGTGCTTTTGCTGGTGAAGTAGGAGTTACTATTATCAATTCATTTAATCAAACTATTTATACCAAAGCAGCAGGAACAGGAACTCAAAACAGTTCCTTGTATACTGGAACTGTAAACTGTTTAACTCCAGCATGTTTACCTCCAACAAATTTAGTAGCTACAAATTTATCACAAACAGGAGCTACATTGGGTTGGACTACAACAGGACCAGAAACTTCTTGGGAAATAATTGTACTTCCTGCAGGTTCACCTGCTCCACTTCCAAATAATCCTTTATGGACTGCAGCTCCAACTAATCCATTTACTGTTGGCGGACTTACTTCTGGTACTGCTTATGATTTTTATGTAAGACCTCTTTGTTCTCCTTCAAATATTGGTGATCCAGCTGGACCTAGAACATTTAACACTACAATTTGTGATCCTGTAAACCAATGTAATTATACATTTACAATGACCGATACTTTTGGTGATGGTTGGAATGGAAATACAATGAATGTAATACAAAATGGAATCGTAATTGCTACAATTGGTGCAACATTTACAAATGGTAATGGACCAGTTATTGTTCAAGTACCATTATGTAATGCTCTACCTGTTGAATTATTCTGGAATGCTGGTGGTGCATTTGCAAATGAAGTAGGTGTAACTATTACCAACTCTTTTTCACAAGTAATTTTCACTAAAGCTCCAGGAACTGGTGCACAGAATACTTCTTTATATACAGGTACTGTAAACTGTTTAGTACCATCATGTTTACCTCCAACTAATTTAGTTGCAACAAATTTATCTCAAACATCAGCAACATTAGGATGGACAACAACAGGTCCTGAAACTTCTTGGGAAGTAATTGTGCTTCCTGTCGGTTCTCCTGCTCCACTTCCAAATAACCCTTTATGGACAGCAGCGCCAACAAATCCATTTACAGTTAATGGATTGACATCAGGTACAGCTTATAATTTTTATGTAAGACCTATTTGTTCTCCAACAAATACTGGTGATCCAAGTTTAGCTGGAACATTTAATACTACAATTTGTCCACCTACTGATCAGTGTTTGTATACTTTCACAATGACAGATACCTTTGGAGATGGATGGAATGGTAATACAATGAGCGTTATTCAAAATGGTATTGTAGTTGGAACATTTGGTGCAACATTTACAAATGGTACCGGACCAGTTACTGTTCAGTTTCCACTTTGTCATGGAATTGCTTTCCAATTACAATGGAATGCAGGAGGTGCTTTTGCTAATGAAGTTGGAGTTTCTATCCAAGAAGCTTTAGCTCCACAGGCTACAATATATACCAAAGCTCCAGGAACTGGTGCACAAGGAACTACATTATATAATGGTACTGGTGAGTGTTTCTTACCAACTTGTCCGAAACCAATTAGTTTAACAGCTACAAGTGTTACACAAACTTCAGCTGTATTAAGTTGGACTGAACAAGGAACAGCAACTTCATGGGAAATATTTATTGTTCCAGCAGGATCTGCTGCTCCAACTCCTACATCATTAGGAATTGTAACAACTAACCCATATACATTAACTAATTTACCTCCTGGAACTGCTTATACATTCTATGTAAGAGCAATTTGTTCGCCAACTGACTCTAGCCTTTGGTCACAACCATTAACATTTGGTACATTACCTGTTAATGACGAATGTACTAATGCAACATTTGCTATTGTAAACCAAAATCTTAATTGCGTTCAAACAACTCCAGGTACATTAATTGGAGCAACTCAATCATTACCTGCAGTAAACTGTCCTCCAGGTGTTGCAAATGATGATGTATGGTATACATTTACAGCTACCGCAGCAACACATATCATCTCTTTCAATAACGTTGTTCCTTTAAATACTGATTTAGATTATGCAATCTTTACCGGAAATAGTTGTGGTGCATTAACTCAATTAAATTGTAATGCTGCTGATGGACTTACTGCAGGTGTTACATATTATTTAAGAGTTTACTCTGCTTCAGCAAATCAACAACTAGTTAATTTTAATCTATGTATCGGTACACTTCCTTGTACGGAAGCACCTGCTTTCTGTACAGGTCAAACAGTAACTTATGCAAACTCAACAAATGTTCCAAGTTTAGGTCAAATTGGATGTTTATTCACTTCACCTAACCCAGCTTTCTTCTTTTTACAAGTAAATCAAGCTGGTCCATTAACTTACTTAATATCACAAGTTGATACTAATGGAATTGGTAGAGACGTTGATTATGTTGCTTGGGGTCCATTTACAGATTTACAAACTGCTTGTACAGGAGTGCCGCAAAATCCACTTCCTGGAATAATTCCAGCTCCAACACCTGCTGCAGGTTGTCCAGGAACTTTACATGCTTGTAGTTATTCTGCAGCTCCTACAGAAATTATGTGTATTCCAAATGCTCAATTATGTGAAGTTTATGTAATCATGATTACTAATTTCTCTAATCAAGCTGGAACTGTAACATTTACCCAAACAAATTCAGGTGGAGGTACAACTGCTTGTTTCCCAATTAACACTTTTAACTATCCGCAAACAACTTATTGTCAAGACGGTGTTGATCCGACACCAGTATTAGCTCCAGGAGCTTCTGCTGGAACTTATACATCAACTCCTGGTTTAGTAATTGATAGTGTAACTGGAACTGTAGATTTATCTGCAAGTACACCTGGTGCTTATATTGTTACAAGTTCAACAGCTACAACTATTGGTGGTACTTGTAATACAATTCCTTTTATTACAACTACAAGAACAATCATTATTACTGCTCCTGCAAGTGCAACTATTTCCTATTCAAATGCATCTTATTGTAATAATATAACAGCATTACAAACAGTAACAAGAACAGGAACAGTAGGTGGTACTTATAGTGCAACTCCTTCTGGACTATCAATTGATCCTATTACCGGAAATTTTGTACCGAGTGCTAGTGTACCAAATACTTATATAATAACTTATTCAGTACCAGCTTCCGGTGGATGTGCAGCTTTTTCAACAACTACTCAAGTTGTGATTATTCCAGCTACAGTCCCTGCCTTTACACAAGTTGCTCCTATATGTCCTGGAGATGTATTAGCTGATTTACCAACAACCTCTAACAATGGAGTTACAGGAACTTGGTCACCAGCAATGAATAATACAGCTACAACAACATACACATTTACTCCTACTGCAGGATTATGTGCTACTACAGCTACGATGACAATTGGAGTAGGTTCAACAACTCCAACATTCACGCAAGTACAGCCAATTTGCCCTGGAGCACCATTAGCCGATTTACCAACAACATCTAATAATGGCGTTGTAGGAACATGGGCACCGGCAATGAATAATACTGCAACTACTACCTATACATTTACTCCTAATGCCGGAATTTGTGCAGGTTCAGTTACAATGACTATTGTAGTTAATACTCCTACAATTGTACCAACATTTACTTCTGTTGCTCCAATTTGTATTGGTGATACATTATCTGCATTACCTACTACCTCTAATAATGGAATTACAGGAACTTGGTCGCCAGCATTAGATAATACAGCTACAACAACATATACATTTACACCAGCTACTGGACAATGTGCCTTAGCTACAACTTTAACAATAATTGTAAATCCAAATTTGGTTGTTACAGTAAACAATCCAACTGTTTGTGCTGGTTCAAGTGCAACTGTGACTGCTACTCCTGCAATACCTGGAAATTATTCTTATACTTGGACAGTTCCTTCACCATTTACTAATCCTGGTAACGTTGCATCATTTAATACAACAGTACCAGGAACTTATACTGTTGTTATTAATCAAGTAACTAATTTCTGTAATACAGATTTTGAAAGTCCAACAGCAACTGGAGCTTTCCCTAACCTATTTGATGAGAATTTAGTTCCTTGTTGGGATACTACTTCTGCAGATGGAATAATAGAAATTTGGCCTCCAGGATTTGAAGGTGTTAACGCATATTCAGGAAATCAGTTAATTGAATTAAATGGAAATACACCAGGAACATTATTCCAAGATTTTAGTGTTTTACCAGGAACTGCTTTAACAATTTCTTTTGCTCATAGAGGAAGACAAGGTAATGATGTTGTTGGTGTTGAAATAGGACCTCTTGGAGGACCTTATGTTAGTCTTGGTAACTTTACAGATAATAACACCGCTTGGGTATTACATACTGTAAATTATGTAGTTCCTACTACAGGAGGAAATAATTATACTTTACGCTTTGTTTCTGTTTCAAGCGCTGGAGGAAGTCCAAGTATTGGTAACTTATTAGATTCAATTTCAATATCTAGTTTAAGTTGTCCATCACAACCAACTTCAGGAGTAGTTACAATTACAACTCCAGATACTCCAACGTTTACTGCAATTCCTGATATTTGTTTAAATGGAACGGCTCCTACTTTACCAACAACTTCAAATAATGGAATTGCTGGAACTTGGTCTCCGAGTACAGTAGACACATCAGCAGTTGGGACAACTACTTATACTTTCACGCCTAATGCAGGAATTTGTGCGACAACCGCAACATTGAATGTTACAATCATAAATCAAGTTACACCAACATTTAATAGTATTGCATCTATTTGTCAAAATAGCACAGCACCTAGTTTACCATTAACATCAGTAAATGGAATAACAGGAACTTGGAGTCCTTCAACAATTGATACTTCAACTGCTGGTTCGGTAACTTATACATTTACTCCAGACGCTATTCCAAGTCAAGCTTGTGTATTAACAACAACTCTTTCTGTTACTATTGATCCACAAATTGTTAGTACGTTTAATTCAATTGCAAACATTTGTCAAAATGGAGTTGCTCCTTCTCTTTCTTCTACTTCGAATGAAGGAATAGCAGGAACATGGAATCCAACAGTAATTGATACAACAACTCCAGGAACTACAACGTACACATTTACACCAAATGCAGGAATTTGTGCAACTACAGCTACTTTATCTGTTACAATTGATGCACCGACTGTTCCAACATTTACTCAGATAGCAAGTATTTGTTTAAATGGAACTGCTCCATCACTTCCTTCAACATCAAATAATGGTGGAATAGCTGGAACTTGGAGTCCTGCTACAATTAATACTTCAGTAGTTGGAAATACAACTTACACATTTACACCAAATGCTGGACTTTGTGCAACTACTGCTACGATGGTAATTACAATTAATCCTCAAACTGTACCAACATTTAGTCAAATTGGTCCATTTTGTCAAGGGTCAATTGCACCTTCACTTAATAACACATCTATAAATGGTATTGCAGGTACATGGAGTCCAAGTACTATTGACACATCTACTGCAGGAAGCACTACTTATACATTTACACCAAATGTTGGACTTTGTGCAACAACTACTACAATGACTATAGTAATAAATGCTACACCAGTTATAAATCCAATTAGTAATGTTACAGCATGTGATAATTATATATTACCAGCACCAAGCGTTGGGAATTATTTCACAGGTCCAAATGGAACTGGAACTCAATTAAATACTGGAGCTATAATTACTGCAAATACAACTTTATATGTGTATGCTGCAAACGGAAGTTGTACAGATCAAGAATCATTTACGATAACCATTTCACCTTCTCCATCATTCACATTGACAGGAGGTTGTGTTGGAACAAATTATGTTCTTGAAGTAATGTCAAATAATTTTGATACTTCTTTAGCTACTTATTCGTGGACTGGTCCAACAGGAGTTGTTGGAGGTAATAGTCCAACTTTACAAGTTCCTGCAAATGCTGCTGGTAGTTATACTTGTTTCGTTACAATTCCTAATGGCTCTGGAACATGTTCTGACTCTGAAGTCTTTATTGCAAATGATGTAACTTGTTCTATTCCAAGAGGTATTTCTCCAAATGGTGATACACTAAATGATACTTTCGATTTAACAGGGTTAAATGTTAAAGTATTAAGTATCTACAATAGATATGGAACTAAAGTATATTCAAAAACTAACTATGTTAATGAATGGGGCGGACAATCTGACGCTGGAAATGAACTACCAGATGGTACTTACTATTATGTAATTGAACGTAATGGTGTTGAAGCTAAATCTGGATGGGTATACATTAACAGAGAAATCAAATAATTTAAACCTTAATAATAAAAAAGAGACTGAATTTCAGTCTCTTTTTTTGTTTAATATAATTCTGAAATTTCTTGAATGATTTCTATTAAAATTTTATTATCAATTTCTTCAAGTGAAGAATACCTTAGTGATTTCATTATACTCCTATTCTCTGAAATAAGATGTTCTTGATGATTTTTGATTTGAAAACCTTTTACTATTCCTAGGTCAACATACTTTCTTTTATGACTTACATTTATAAAACAAAATGGTTTTCCTCTATAATAATAAAAAGGAATCTTCCATTTGTACAATAATTCTAAATTTGGAATTTGACTTTCAATTACAATTTGCAGATTAAAAATTATAGAACGATAAGGTTCTGGTTGGTTTAAAATATAAACTTCTGCAGGTTTCATCTATTGCAATCCATATTGATCAAACAAATACATAAGCGATGCCATTGAAGCGGCTCCTAATTCTAATTCTCTTTTATTTACAGCATCAAAAGTATCATTTGCAGCATGATGATAATCAAAATAACGTTGTGAATCGGGTTGCAACGCTACTTTTACAATCTTTTCTGACTTTAAAGGACCAATATCAACTCCTGTATGTCCTTTTCTAAAAATATGAATTAAATAAGGCTCAAATAAGTTCTTCCAAGTGGTGATTTTATCAAAATTAGAATCATCCGCTTCAATTGAAAAACCTCTTGGTGTAAAGCCTCCTGAATCACTTTCTAAAGCAAAAATGTGATTCTCTTTATTCTTGCTAGACAATTCTTCATATTTTAAACCGCCTTTAACACCATTCTCTTCATTCATAAACAAAACTACTCTAATTGTATTTTTAGGTTTGTAGTTCAATTTTCTAAATATTTCCAAAACTGCCATACTTTGAACACAACCAGCACCATCATCGTGAGAACCATCTCCTAAATCCCAAGAATCTAAATGTCCTCCAACAACCATAATTTTATTCGGATGCTCAGAACCCGTTATTTCACCAACAACATTGTATGATAAAACATCTTCTAGAATTTTACACGATTGTTTAAAATATAATTTATAATTAGGATTTTGTTTTAATAACTTACTCAACTCTTCAGCACCATTTGTAGAAATTGCTGCAGCTGGAATACGTTTATCCATCGCAATATCTTTATAATTTGTTGAACCCGTGTGTGGAAAATCGTCCAATCTCAAATTCATGGAACGAACAATTACTCCAACAGCACCTAATTCTCCTGCTTCTCTTGCTCCAGAAGAACGTTGGTCAACACAACTTCCATAAGCATGAAAAGTTTCAATAAACTCAGGATTCATTGGTCTGTTGAAAAAAATAATTTTCCCTTTTACTTTATCTGTTCCTAAAGCTTTTAACTCCTCTAAACTTTTAACTTCAATTACATTTGCTAATAAACCATTTTTGGGCGTTGCAACCGACATCCCTAAAGCACAGATTGGAAAAGATTTTTTTTGCTTTTCAACTTGTAAATAGGCTACTTCCTTCTCACCTCTCACCCATTGTGGAACCATAACTTCTTGTAGATAAACTTTATCTAAACCTAAAAGTTCCATTTGTTGCTTTGTATAAGTAACGGCTTTTGCTGCTCCAGATGAACCAGACAAACGATGACCAATTTTATTTGACAAATCGTCTAACCATGGATAGGCTTTGCTTTCGGTTAATGCAACTTTATAAATTTGTTTCAACATTGCTTCATCATTGGTTTGAGAGAACATTAACGTAGAATTTACTAACAACAAAAAAACTATTTTCTTCATTTCTATTTATTTTATTTCAAAAATAAACCAAAAAACATTTGGTTGAACAATTTTTATTTATTTACTTTGTGCTTCAAAGTACTTTTATATGGAAAACGAAAAATATCTTAACGACATTTCTGAAATAAAAAACATGATGAACCAATCATCAAGATTTATTTCACTTAGTGGATTATCAGGTGTTCTTGCTGGGATTTATTCTTTGATTGGAGCTTGGCTAGCTTACAAAACAATTTATCTTGATACAACGTCAATGGGAAACTATAGAAATCTTATTATCTCTCAAGATTCCATAAACAAACTTTTTATAATTGCTTTCTCCGTATTAATTTTATCAATTATTACAGGAATAGCATTAAGTGTTAGAAAAGCAAAAAAAACAGAAGATAAAATTTGGAATGTTTCATCAAAAAGATTGGTTATTAACTTTGCAATTCCGTTAGCAACAGGTGGTTTTTTTATTCTATTTTTGATAGAGAAAGAAATGCTAAGTTTGGTTGCCCCATTAACCTTATTGTTTTATGGTTTGGCGTGTGTAAATGCTAGTAAATACACACTTGGTGATGTACGATATTTAGGAATTACGATGATCATATTAGGATTACTTTCAACTTGGTTTTTAGGATATGGATTATTATTTTGGGCTTTAGGATTTGGAGTTTGCCATATAATTTACGGAAGTATGATGTATTTTAAATATGATAGAAATTAATTTTGAGATAGCAGATTACAGAAGTTAGAATACAGATTTTAAAAAACATACAAATAATTTGAAAACCATCATACAAAATATCAACAAAGCCTTTGATCACCGAATTCGTTTGGGGATTATGTCGGTATTGATGGTAAACGAAAGCGCCGATTTTAATATGCTTAAAGAACTTCTTGGAGTAACTGATGGCAACCTCGCCTCTCATACCAAAGCTCTTGAATCTGAAAATTATATTCAAATTGAAAAACAGTTTATTGGTAAAAAACCAAACACGAGATACATAGCTACAAAAGAAGGAAAAAAAGCATTCAAAGATCATATTGATGCACTTGAAAAATTAATATCAAAAAGTTAAATCTATTTTTTTATATAATTACTTTGAAAAACAAAGTACTTTTAAATATTATGAAAAATATAAAAATAAAATATCTAATCATCAGTTGTGCCATCTTAATCATAGAGATAACTATTGCACTGTTCGTAAACGACCAATTCATAAGACCAATATTTGGTGATTATCTAGCATCAATTCTCGTGTTTTACTTATTGGCGACAATTCTGAAAACCGATTTGAATAAAATTGCAATCCTATCATTATTGATTAGTTATACCATTGAATTTTTACAATACATCCATATTCTGGAACTACTTCAATTAGATAAAATCAAAATCCTAAACATCTTACTCGGAAACTCTTTTTCGTGGACTGATATGCTTGCTTATACTCTTGGAATACTGACTGTTTTGATAATTCATAATTATAAAAAACATTAAAATGAGACACTTTGTTGAAGAAAAATCGATTGTAAGAGAAATTTGGAAGAATACAGATACTGTTCTATTAATTTTTGCAGGTTCTGCAGCAGAATTTGCATTAAATAAAGCAGTTGATTGGTTGTACTTTACAGGAAAGATTCCGACAAATCCATTGGAACGATTGTTTTCTACCGTTGAATATGCTCAGAACATTGTCTTTGCAGAAAACGATTTGGCATTAGCAACAATTGATAAAATAACACAGATTCATCAAGGAGTTGAAAAAAGTCGTGGACAGACCATTCCGGATTGGGCTTATAGAGATGTACTTTATATGCTTATAGATTATTCGATTTGCTCTTTTGAATTGTTAGAAAGAAAGTTAGAAACCTCTGAAAAAGAAGAAATTTTTGATGTGTTTTCTAGGTTAGGAATTAGAATGGGTTTGAAAAATTTACCAACCAACTATAACGATTGGTTAATTGACAGAACAATTCATCTCGAAAACAACTTTCAAAAAGGAACATTTACCATTAATTTATTTGAACAATATAAAAAGCATTTGGGTAATTCTAGATATTTCATTCTAAAAGAAATTCAAAAAATATTAGTTCCGAAAATAGTTTATAAAATGCTCTTTGAAACATCCATTTTTCCAACAAAAACACTTTTAAAGCTGTATAAAATTAGTAAAACACTTAAAGTAGATTATCTAGTAAAAGCGATTCTACTTCCAAAAAAACACAAACAATCTATTAAAAACATCGGAAAATACGAAACACTATAAACCATCAATTATTGCACTAATGAGAGATTTACTAATTGAAAAAATGTATGAAATCACGAAGAAACCTTACCAAAAATTCTTCAAAAAAGGTATTCCTTGGAAAGAAACACCAAGCGATTTAATAAACTACCAGCAAGACAGTTTGGGATTTCATTTAGGATGTTTTCTACTAAAATACAATTTCGAAATGCAACCAAAATTGGAAGATCACGATGTAATTCATGTGCTAACAAACACAGGAGTTTCTGTAGTTGATGAAATTGCAATGCAATATTTTTTATTGGGAAATGGCAAAAAAAGTGCCTACTTATTTATGGTAATCTGTATTGGAACTATCTTCTATCCTACTCAAATCAAACATTTTATTCACACTTACAATCGTGGTAAAAAAGCACATCAATTTCATGATTTAGATTTTTATAAAATGCTAACCATTCCTGTTAAAACGATTCAATCAACATTTAATATTAAGTAACTATGAATAATTTATTTTCACTTTATGTTTTGAATAAAAAACAAAACAATTTTTTAATTTTTAGTTCGATAACTGCAATTGCTTTACTTTTAATACGTGTAAAAATCACCCATTCATTTTACCTACTATTTCTTATTTGGAATTTAATTCTTGCAGTTATTCCTTATATAATTTCCAATTTCATAAAAATTGATTTTTCTATAAAGAAATATAATTTCAAAAATTTATTTTTCATTGTGACATGGTTGCTTTTTCTTCCAAACACCTTTTATCTTATTACTGATTTTGTGCATTTGAATCACACTAATTTGATACAATTTTGCTTCGACTTCATTTTGCTTTTAAGCTTTACCATTGCTGGATTCTATTTTGGCATACTATCTATTTTCACAATTCAGCAACAAATTCAATTTTTCTATACTTCAAAAACATCCTATTTATTTACAATTTCAATAAGCTATTTATGTGCTTTTGGTATTTATATAGGACGCTTTCTTCGTTTCAATAGTTGGGATATTATTAGTTATCCTCTTTTTTTGGCTGAATCTACATTCAATTGCCTTTTCGAAAATGAAACCTGGACATTCACTCTTGGACTAGGAACACTAATTACGATAGTAAACCTAATCTATATTAAATCAAAATCTAATATCTAAAATCATGACAAAAAAACAATACGAAAACGCAACAGGCATTTTCTCCACTCAATTAGCCTTTGGCTCATTCATAATAGGAACTATTCTATTGATTTTACATCTAATAAATCCAACTGGAGCTCTTTTTGGCGTTGGTTTATACTATTTAATTATAGCTTTTGTAATTAACTTAATTATGCTATTCCGACTTGCTTATTTAGCTTTCACCCAAAAAAATCATCAAGACTATTTTACCATCAAAATACTAATTCTTTTAGCCAACATTCCCATTGCTTTTGTGTATTTACGAATCGTTGGAGAAACTTGGAAGTAATCAATTTCAATATCAAAAATCAATTTCAATATCAATCTAAAATTCAATAAAAATCATGGAAAATTATCAAAATCAACCTAAACAAGGTTTCTTTCAATCTACAACTGCCAAAATGATTATGGTAGGTTTGTTAACTTTAGTGTTATTAATTCCGTTGTTCTTTGTTCAAGACTTAATCTCTGAACGCAGCCAACGTCAAAAAGAAGTTGTTGCAGAAACCACTTCCAAATGGGGTGAAAGCGTCTATTTTTATGGCCCAATTCTAAAAATACCCTATAAAGACCCAATTACAAATCAAGTTGAAAATGCGTTTTTCTTTCCTGAAGAACTTTCAAATGCATCGAATACTGAAATCAAAACTCCATTACAAAGAAGCATTTACAAATCGAATGTATTTACCACAAAAATGCAATTTAAAGGAAGCTATGTCCAACCCAAATTCTACAAGAAAAACATACCTAATGAAAATGTATTTTGGGATAAAGTCACAATTATCATTAGAACCACCAATTTAAAAAGTGTAAACGATGAAGTAAAAATCAACATCGGAAGCAACAGTTTTACCTTTGAACCGGTTCATAACAACCAAAACAACGATTCCTTAGAATCACTTGAAACAGGCTACTTCAAATATAATGATTTGAAAAACACCAATTTCAACATGAGCATCACCTACAACGGAAGTAAAAGAATCAGCATTGTTCCAATTGGGAAAACTACTTCTGCTAAGATGACTTCTAATTGGGCATCACCTAATTTTAACGGAAGTTTTATTCCGAATGACAAGAAAATTACCAACAAAGGTTTCGACGCCACTTGGAAAATTCTTCACTTCAACAGACCATTCTCACAAGAAAATTTTGAAGTTTTACCCGAACTAAGCAAATATGCCTTTGCAGTAGATTTCATAACTCCAGTAGACGAATACCAACAAAACGAACGCGCTTCTAAATACGGTTTTCTCGTAATTGGATTAACCTTTTTAATCTTTTTCCTAATTCAATCTATCAGCAAAATTAGCATCCATATCTTCCAATATTGCATGATTGGAATTGCATTAATTATGTTTTATACTTTACTCATTTCAATCACAGAACACAGTTCCTTCAGTTTTGCTTATGCCGTTGCTGGAATATCAGTTGTAGCTTTAATTTCACTCTATTCTATCTCCATTTTAAAAGATAAAAAATTTCCAACCTTCATTGCAATATCACTTTCAGTACTTTATACATTTATTTATGTAATCATCCAACTCGAAGATTACGCACTTTTGGTAGGAAGCATCGGATTATTCTTAATACTAGCCTCAGTAATGTATTTCTCAAGAAAAATTGAATGGAATAAATAAGGATTAGGAGCGAATGGCTTGCGAACTCTTGTAATCCTTATTCCTGCTTTCCGTTCCAATCCTTTTTTGTTACCTGAGGCTCTCGAAGGCAAAAAAAAGGATTTCCACTGCAATCAGGGCTAAACAGCCAACCATTTGAATAAAAATAAAACTCCGAAAGAAATTTTACTTTCCTTCGGAGTTTTTAATACTATTAAAAAGTTTGATTAAATTTTCACGAGAAGCAACATTGGTAATTCTTATAATAATATTTGAATCAATAATTTCAATTTCTAAATCATTCTCAAAATTAATAGTTTTAAAATAATCTTTAATTGCATTTTCTTGATGTGACTTTTTAATAATTTCTGTTTGATATCCTTTAATTATCTCCTTCTCCTCATCAATGAAAACATCAATTATATTTTGAACAATTGGTTTCTTAAAAAAACAATAATGACCAAAAAAATTAAAATCTTTAATCCAAAAAACAATACTATAATTTTCTGTTCTTGAACTATATTTACTATTGTATACCTTAGCTGTTGTATTGGCAATAAAAATTGAAAACTGATTTTTATGATAAGAATCAGTACTATTCCAATCTTCAAAACTTGAAAAAGTTATTGTTTTTTCAAGAAAATTAAATTCAGAATCTGAAAAAAATTTAAACTTATATCCATTGTCTAATAGAAAGTTTTTAATTATAATAAATTCTCTTTCTAATTCACCTTCTGAATAATACTTATCTATAACTTCTTCTGAAGTTTTTCTTTGTTCATTATAAAAAACAACTTCATCTGAAATTTCATCTGAATATTTGTAGTTAGTTTGAGTTTCACTAACTTTTGCTTTTTCGCCAGTCAAAGGATCTTCAAACATTGATATAATCTCTTTATCAGAGAGGGTTTTCTTGTCTTTAAGAGCTATTTTTCTTTTCTCATCAGCTCGAACATACAATCGATTGATGATAAATACTATTAAAACAATTGAAATAAGAATAATAAAACGTGTTTCCATAGCACCAAAATATAAAAAAACTCCGAAAGAAAATTATTTTCCTTCGGAGTTTTTATATTAACATTCAGTCACAACTGAAAACTTTCAACTGAAAACTTTCAACTGAAAACTACTTAATGACTTCCTTCCACTTCAATAGCATCAACATCAATGTTTTGTTTTTTCAAAAGACCTTTAACTAAAACAGCAAATAAAGTCAAATAGGCAAAACAAACTACCGTAATAATATACGATTGATGAATTCCAATAATATCAGATAATTTACCTTGAATTGGCGGAATTATTCCTCCACCCAATATCATCATAATCAAAAACGCTGAACCTTGAGAAGTATATTTTCCTAATCCGATAATAGACAAACTAAAAATAGATGGCCACATAATACTACAAGCCAAACCTCCAGCAAGGAAAGCATAGATAGCAATAGTTCCTGTAGTAAACAAACCAATTAACATGGCAATCATTCCGAAACTTCCAAAAATCATTAAGGTTCTTGCTGGTTTGTCTTTACTCAAAAAGAAAGCTCCAATTTGCACCAATACACAAACTACATAATAATAAAGTGGCTTCATATCTTTTCCTGAAAGGATATTAACACCCAAAATAATTCCAAAAGCCACCAACGGAACAATGATTAAAGCTATTGTTTTTTTACTTCCTTGAAGATTAAAAACACTAATAGCTCCAGCCCAACGACCAATCATCAAACTTCCCCAATACATAGAAATATAAGGCGCAATATCTGACGATTGCAAACTTCCGAATTCTTTTAATTTTAAAAGTTCTCCAAGATTACTTCCAATAGCAACTTCTACTCCAACGTAGGTAAAAATAGCCAACATTCCCAATACCAATTGTGGATATTGCATTGCACCCCAACCTTCAGAATTCTTTCTAGCTGATGTGTATGAAAATAAAATTCCGCCAAGCACCACTAACAAAGCTCCAGAAAGCCACAACATTCTGTTTTTCTCTAAACCTTGTTTAAGTTGCAATGCTTCACTTTCGTTAGCAGTAATTTTATCATTAATTTTTAAAAGTTCAGGAGAATTAGCTACATAGGTTGTTCTTGCTAATTCTTCTTTTGCAACATCAACTTCTTTTGTTAAAGCTTCTATTTTTATAGCTTCATCACTCTTATAACTTTGAAAAACCGGAGTAAACATAATACCAAGTAAAACAGTCATAATAACTAGTGTACGTAATGCTTTGTTCGCTTTTTCCATTGGTTCGTTTGCGATGCCACTTGGTACTTTTTTAGAAAAGTAAAACAAAGCCGCTGCTGCAATAAACAACAATCCAACACCAATATATAAAATCACAACTTTACTCAATTCTAAAGCTTTTATTTGCTCATCTGAAATTGATTTTGCCGTTCCAAATAAAGCCAAAGCCACCACAATTGGACCAATAGTAGTTCCAAAAGAGTTGATTCCGCCACCTAGATTTACACGACTTGCACCAGTTTTTGGATCACCTAATAATATCGCAAACGGATTGGCCGCAGTTTGTTGCAATGAAAAACCTAAGGCTACAATAAATAATCCAACCAACATTCCTGCGTAAATACTAGCTTCAACTGCAATAATCATAGCTCCAGCTCCAAGCGCTGAAAATAACAATCCGTAAACAATACTTTTTTTGTAACCCCATTTTCCAACGATATCTTTTCCTGACATATCGCCTAAAGCAAACAATAATAAAGCGCCAACGTAATAAGCGGTGTAAAAAGCAAAATCAACCAATTGCGATTGAAATTGATCTAACGAAAAATAACTTTTACAAAACGGAATAAAAATACTGTTTCCAGCAGCAATAAATCCCCAGAAAAAAAACACTGTAATCAGCGTATACAATGCAGGATAGTTTGTTTTAATTTGTTCTGAACTCATAAATTTTAGTTTGTTTGGTTTGGTTTTTAGTTTATTGGTTTGAAACTTATAGCAGTTCCGCCACCGTTAGCCAAATTTAATTTAATTTTTGACTTAGAAGTAACTTCAATGGTTTTTATAGCATAAGATTTTGGATTATTTTTCCAATCAGCATCAGTACCATCTTGATAGATAATGGCTTGGTACTTTTTATTTGGCGTCAAGAAATCTAATTTTATTTCTGTTTTACGAGCATTTTCATCGGTAATTGCTCCTAAAAACCAACGTTCTCCATTTTTCTCTTTTCTAACTACAGTTAAATAATCTCCTGGTTCAGCTTCAAGATATTTAGAATCTTGCCAATCTACAGCAACGTCTTTTATGAATTGAAAAGCATCGGCATATCTTTCATAATTTTCAGGTAAATCGGCTGCCATTTGTAATGGTGAATACATCGTTACGTATAGCGCTAATTGTTTAGCCAAAGTTGTATGAACTTGTTCTGTTTTAGTTTTATCATAATAACTCATTTTGATTTCAAAAATTCCTGGAGTGTAATCCATTGCTCCTCCTAATAATCTTGTGAATGGCAAAATGGTTTCGTGCATTGGCGGATTTCCAACAGACCAAGCGTTAAACTCATTTCCGCGAGCTGCTTCGGCTGCGATATAATTCGGATACGTTCTTGAATATCCAGTTGGACGAGAACTTTCATGCGAATTGACCATCAATTTATAATCAGCAAATCTTCTTGCAACGAAGTTAAAATGATTCACCATTGTTTGTCCATCGTGAAACTCACCACGTGGAATAATTCTTCCCACATAACCTGATTTAGCCGCAGGATAACCATAGTCTTTCATAAGATTTAAGGCTCTATCCAAATGTCTTTCATAATTAGCCACAGAACCAGATGTTTCGTGATGCATTATCATTTTTATTCCTTTTGATTTAGCATAATCGTTAATTTCTTTCAAATTATAATCAGGATATGGCGTTGTAAAATCGAATACTTCTTCTTTCCAATTTCCAAACCAATCTTCCCAACCAACATTCCAACCTTCTACCAAAACGCCATCAAAACCATTTTTAGCAGCAAAATCTATATATCTTTTAGTGTTTTCAGTTGTTGCACCGTGTTTTCCTGATGGTTTCAAACTTCCGTCTGCAGCATTTTGTGCATTTTGCGAACCTGCATAATCCCAAGTTGATTTTCCAACGTGCATTTCCCACCAAACACCAACATATTTCATTGGTTTTATCCAAGACGTATCTTCAATTTTTGATGGTTCGTTTAGGTTTAAAATCATTTTTGAACTTACAATTTCACGAGCATCATCACTCATCATAATTGTTCTCCAAGGCGAAACACATGGTGCTTGAAGATAGGCTTTATCTCCTATTGCATTTGGAACTAAATTAGAAGTTAATCCAAAGTTTTTGGTGTCAACATCTAAATGCATAATAGGATAATTAACAACAGCTGCTTCAAAAACATTGATGTAAATTCCGTCAGCTGATTTCATCATTAAAGGCGATTGCACTCTAAAAGAACTTGCGATGGTCTTTACTCCTATCCCATTATTCAAATCTAATTTAGAATTATCGATTTCAGATAATTTTGTTTCATTGTAAGCATATTCTTGACTGTCATAATCTCCTGGAATCCAAAATACTTTGTGGTTTCCTGCTAAATTAAACTGCGATTTTTCATCGGAAATTATAAAATAATTCAGGTTTTTTTGCTTTGGAAATTCGTAGCGAAAAGCAATACCTTCATCAAAAACTCTAAAAATGATATTTATCCTTCTATCAGTTGATGGTTGCGAAAGTGCCACAGTCATTTCATTGTAGCTATTTTTTATATTGGATTGTTCACCCAAAACTGGCTGCCAAGTCTCATTAAAACTTTTTTGACCAATGCTATCAATTTTGAAATTGGCCTCTAAACTTTTTGACTCTTTTATTGTAATTCCAAGTGTGCTTTCCTTTACAATAGGTTTAGTTTTGTAACTTACCGAATAAGTAGGTTTTCCATCTGAAGACAATTTAAAACTTAACGAAATAGTTTTAGATGGTGAGGAAACATTCTGAGCTTCAACTGATAAAATTGAAATCAAGAATACCAATAAATGTAATTTTCTCATTTTTGATTATATTTTTTTATAAAAATACATTTTATCCTAAAAATAAATCGATTTCGTAATAATTAGTTATTAACGAAATCGATTTCTTATAATTCAGTTTTGAATTGGAAAATAAATAAATTTAGATTTTATTTTCCATCTACATAATCTTGTAAATATTTGAATCTTTCTGTTAGTTTGCCATTTTCAGTCATTTTAGCTCTTTGTAAAATTCCGTCTTTATCACCATTAAAAAAAGCTGGAATCACGTGTTCCATAAACATTTCTCCAAATCCTTCACTCGCATCTTTAGGCAATTCACAAGGTAAATTATCAACCGACATTACCATAATTGAACCAGGATGTGTATAAGAAACTTCTTTGTGTTCACTTGGTAAATAGCCAAAAAATGGTTCGGCAATGGTAGATGCTTTTATAGTACAAGCAATTGGTCCATTAACATCACAAGAAATATCCGCAACAACTTGAATTTTGTTCTTTGGAGCGTTAAGCATTTCTCTTGTTAAAATATCTGGCGCGCCATTTCCGTGAAAATGTCCTGCCATATAAATATCTGCAACTTGTGAAAAACGTTCAAAATCAGAAACATAATCTTGTGGATTCTTATAAAAATCTTGATTATCTAAAACTTGTCCATCGATTCTTTTGTTATAATCTAGTACATCAATTTGAGTATAAACTGGTTGCGTGTAAACTTTGTTTATAAAATCATCTGCTGAAACTTGCTTAATTTTCATTCCATCAAGCATTTCTTTCGCTCCCATTCCCACTTTTCCGCGACCTGTTAAAACAATTTTAATGTTCGGAAGCATTGGTCTGCGCAATCGTTCGATTAATTCTTCCTTACTTTTTAAGGTTTCGGCTTTTACTAAATTGAATAAATCATATTTAATTCCGAAAGCTCTAAATCCGTTATAAGCACCAACAATTCCTGCATATCTTCCGAAACCGATTAAGCGACGGTTTTTAGCATCAACAATAGTTTCGTGGTCAAATAATTCGATATTTTTCTCTAAAATTGCTTGAAGTAACTTTCTATTGTAAGGTTGAAATTTAATAGTATGCGAAAAGAAAAAGTACTTTTTATTGGGAATTAAGGCATCAACTGGAACTTCTTTTACACCAAATAAAACATCGCAATCGCTCATATCTGTAGTAACTTCGATACCTAAACTGCTGTATTGCTCATCAGAAAATACTCTAATATCAGAACTTTCAACTTTTACTTGAGCTTCTGGATGTTCTGTTTTTAATCTAACTAATTCTTCTGGAGTAAAAACAACTCTTCTATCTGGTGGATTTTTTCTTTCTTTAATAATTCCGAACTTCATTTTAACAGTATTTTTTTGAGACATCAAAAGTAATAGTAACGAAAACGTTTTCAAAACTTTTTACCCAAAATAAAATCGAAGTTATTTATTGAATTTCAATTAATTGGAATATTTTGTTGATAATTTTATAATTAATATAACATTTCATGAAATTTGTTTGTCATTTTGTTTATTATATTTGTTTTTCAACCAAACCCAAAATGACCAATAACAAAGTAACATATCTATTGTTTTTTTTAACTTTTTTATTACTTATAAGTTGCGATAAATCAGGAAAAATTAAGAATCCATTTAAAAAAAATAAATCTGGTTTAGAATATGCAATGCTTCCGCTAGAAGATTCTTTACCAAAACTTTCAGATTCATACAAAAACACTAAAAAGAGAGAAATTGAAAATTTCTTTACTAATAATTTTGCCAATGATTTTGAGAACATGAGTTTTCTTGTGGCAAAAAATGGACAAATTATTTATGAGAAATATGATGGATTTGCCGATAAAGAAAATAATATTTTAAACTCACCTGAAACGCCTTTACACATAGCATCAGTTTCAAAAGTACTAACAGCCTCAGCCATTTTAAAATTGATTGATGCTAAGAAAATTAGCTTAGATCAAAAATTGACAACACTTTTTGAAAAATTCCCTTATCCAGATGTGACTATAAAAACTTTATTAAATCACAGAAGTGGCATGAAAAAGTACAATTATTTTTGTGATGACAAAGCCAACTGGGGAAGAAATAAAACACTTACAAACAAAGATTTACTTGAAGTAATTATCAATAAAAATATTCCGTTAGAAACTAAAACTGATACGCATTTTAGTTATAACAACACCAATTATGCACTTTTGGCATTAATTATTGAAAAGGTTACAGGAATGAAATACAGTCAGGCGATGAAGAAAATCATTTTTGAACCATTAGGTATGAAAAATACTTTTGTTTTTGACGAAACTACTCCAAAAGAAAAAGGAACACCTTCTTATAAGTATAATTACGTAAAATATCCATTCGATTTTCTTGATGCTGTTTATGGTGATAAAAATATTTATTCAACTCCTAGAGATTTATTGAAATTTGATTTGGCTAGAAATGCGCCAGGTTTTTTGAGCAAAGATCTTTTAGAACAAGTGTACAAAGGATACAGCTATGAAAGTAAAGGCTCTAAAAATTATGGTTTGGGAATTCGATTGCGCGAATGGGATACTGGACAAAAATTATTTTATCACAATGGATGGTGGCATGGAAATACAGCTAGTTACATCACTTTAAGAAAAGAAAATGCTGTAATTATTGCATTGTCTAATAAATTTACTCGTAAAACCTTTCAAATGAAACGATTGTCTGCATTGTTTGGTGATTATCCATTTACATTGAAAGATACTGTTGCCAAAGACGAATAAAGTGTTTGTTTATTGATTTTTTCGGTAGTACCTTTGTGGTCTAATTTTTGTATTGAAACACAATAATTATTGGGGACGACTGGTTTTGACAGCAAGTGGAATTAATCAGTAAGCACGTCGAGCATTGTACCTTTAGCTCGTAAATCCAAAGGTTCAAACTTATAAACGGCGAAAATAACTACGCTTTAGCTGCATAATCCGAATTTTAGTACGATTTTGCCACGTTCCTACAAGGTAGGAAAGCTGGATTCACCTCAAAAGCCTTGGTTTATGGCGGTTGGTTAAGGTGAACCGTAAAAGTAAACCTAAGAAAGGTAACGCTTTAAATCCTTTCTGACACTGATAAAGCTAAGCAAAAAGTGGCGGTTCTTGGCCTTGCTTTTTGACGAAAATTCAATTAAGGACTAAACGTGTAGAAAGCTTTTTGATTGCTTGTTTGGACCCGAGTTCGATTCTCGGCGTCTCCACAAATAAAAAGGGATAACTCATTGCACTGAGTTATCCCTTTTTTTGTAGAAAACATTCTACCCTAATAAATCCAAAATTATCATCAACTTCGTATATGCATATAAACTAAAATAATGACGACATTTCAAGCAAATAACGAAACAATTCTTATCAATGATAAATTTGGATTAATCACTGATAACCAAGTAATTATAACCAAAGGTTCTAAGAAAAGTAAAGTCCCTTTTAATTCTATCAACAGAGTTAACTTAATAAAAAGTAGAGTCTTTTATTTGAATATTTTATTGTTTTTGTTAAGCGCTTCTGTTTTTATTTATTCCTATTTTATGTTCAATTCAGAAAGACTATTCTTTTTTTATGGATTAATTTTTATTGGTATTGTACTATTCCTATTTTCAATTGTTCATAAATTTTATACATACAGACTAATCATAAAAGAAAAAGACCAAACATTGATTGAGGTAAAAACTACGCAATTGAACAGAAAGAGCATTAAAGAATTTTATAATGCCATTATTAAGAAAATTCCAAAAAAGTAGATTTTTACTCTGTAAAACCAACTTCGCCTTCCCAATTCATAAAACCACCTTCTAAGTTAAATGTGTTTTCAAAACCCATTTGCATCATAATACTGCATGCTTGAGCACTTCTTCCTCCTGCTTTGCAATAAACATAGTAGTTTTTTGATTTATCTAGTTCTTCTAGTCGGTAGATGAATCCTTGTCCTTTATAAATATCATTTAAAATTGCTCCTGGAATAATTCCTTCACTCCATTCGTCTTCGGTTCTTACATCTAAAATTACTGCATTCGTATCCGCTTCCAATTGTGAAGCCCATTCTTGTTGAGATAAGTTCATTTCTATTATTTTTTTCCAAATTTATAAATTTCATTTTACATGGTCATAAAAGTATTAACAAAAAAATAACACAACATTTGTATATACAAATAAAAATAATTTTACATTTGTACCTACAAATTTGGTAATTACAATTATGAGAATTGAAGATATAATAAAATCAAATGTTACTATGGATGATGCTAAAAAAGTTGTCCTAAACATTATGGTTACCCAAAATGTACTTTCTGAAAAATTTAATGAGGTTTTGAAACCTTATGATTTATCAGGCGAACAGTACAATGTACTGAGAATTTTAAGAGGTCAGAAAGGGAATCCTGCTAATATGTGTGTCATTCAAGAACGAATGATTGCAAAAAACAGTAACACTACCCGATTGATTGATAAATTATTATTAAAAAATCTAGTTACAAGAGAGGTTTGTCCTGAAAACAGAAGAAAAATAGAAGTTTTAATTACAGAAAAAGGATTGGAACTATTAGAAGAATTAGATCCTAAAGTTTTAGAAAACGAAAAATTATTTGCCGCAAATCTGAACCAAAAAGAATTAGTTGAATTAAACACCTTATTAGAAAAATATAGAAACCTTAAATAAAATTACTATGACACAATTTATAAAAGACGCAAATTGGCGTTATGCTACTAAAAAATTTGATGCAACAAAAAAAATTTCATCAGAAGATTTAGTAAGTTTAAAAGAAGCAATTCGATTAACAGCTTCATCATACGGATTACAACCTTACAAAGTACTAATTGTTGAAAATCCAGAGTTAAGAGCTCAATTGCAGCCAGTTTCTTGGGGACAATCTCAAATTGTTGATGCTTCTCATTTATTAGTTTTTGCAAACATTATCAACTTTGGAGAAAAAGAAATTGATGCAACCATTAATAATATGGCAACTACAAGAAATTTACCTTTAGAAGCACTTCAAGGATATGGAGATTTTATGAAATCTAAATTGGTTTCACTCCCAGAAGATGTAAAAAATACTTGGACTTCAAAACAAACTTATTTGGCTTTAGGAAATTTATTGAACGCTGCTGCCGAATTAAAGATTGATGTAACTCCTATGGAAGGTTTTGAACCAGAGAAATACAATGAAATTTTAGGTCTTGAAAAATTAGGTTTGAACGCATCACTAGTAGCAACAATTGGATATCGTCATGAAGAAGATGCTACACAACATTACGCAAAAGTGCGTAAATCTGAAGAAGAATTATTTGTAACAATATAATTAATAAGTAAAATCAATAACTCAAATTTAAAAGAAAATGAAAAATTTAAAAACAATCGCAATCGCATTATTCGTAGCAGTTTCAACAATCGCTACAGCACAATCTAAGAAAGTAGACGCTTCTAAAAGTACTATCAACTGGGTTGGAAAAAAAGTAACTGGTCAACACAGTGGAACCGTAAACATTCAAAGTGGAAACTTAATTTTTAAAGGTAAAAAATTAACTGGTGGAACATTTGTAGTAGACATGACTTCAATAACAGCTACAGATATTAAAGGTGAATATGCTGCAAAATTAGATGGCCATTTAAAAGCTGACGATTTCTTTGGAACGGATAAATATCCAACTTCAAAATTAGTTTTCAAAAAAATTGCTTCAAAAGGAAATGGTGTATATACTGTAACTGCAGATTTGACAATTAAAGATGTAACTGCTCCAGTAAAATTTGACATCACTGTAAAAGGAAATACTGCAACAACGTCATTCAAAGTAGATAGAACAAAATTCGGAATAAAATATGGTTCTGGTAGTTTCTTTGACAATTTAGGAGATAAAACTATCAACGATGATTTCGAATTAACTGTGTCTTTACAGTTCTAAGAAAAAGGGAAAAATTGCTATCCTAAGAAAACCTCAGAGAGAAATCTTTGAGGTTTTTTTTATGCTTTTTAGAAACTAACTTATGATTATATTTGCCCAATGAAAAAAATCCTTCTCATAGATAATTACGACAGTTTTACATTTAATTTAGTTCATTATTTAGAAGAACTAAACTGTGATGTAACCGTACTTAGAAATGACGAATTTGAGCTTGAAGAACTAAAATATTTTGATGACATAATTCTATCTCCTGGACCCGGAATACCATCAGAATCAGGACTGTTAAATAAAGTTATATCAACTTACGCTTCAAGTAAAAAAATACTTGGAATATGTCTGGGTCAACAAGCCATTGGTGAAGTTTTTGGCGGCTCTCTTATTAATTTAGATAATGTTCATCATGGTGTTTCTTCATTTATTAATGTAATTGTTGCTGATGAAATATTATTTAAAAACTTACCGAAAGAACTCGAAGTAGGCCGTTATCACTCATGGGTTATCAATCCTGTTGATTTTCCTGAAGACTTAGAGATAACATCTGTTGCAGAAAATGGCGAGATTATGTCAATCCGACACAAACACTTTAATGTAAAAGGTGTTCAATTTCACCCTGAAAGTATCTTAACACCACACGGAAAAACCATTTTGGAAAATTGGTTATCAAATTAATTAATATAAATTTTTACTTTATATAAATTGATATATAATTCTGAATTATAATTATTTAAAGAATTACTATAGATTTTTACTATAACTACAAAAAATCAAAATACTTGATATTTGTTAGAAAAAACTTTCAAATTTCAATTCTTATTAACTAAAACAACTAGTTATCAACAGAATATGAAATGAAGAAGATATTTAATTAAATTTGAGATAGTACATTTAGTTTTTAATCAATTTTAATTCAAATAGTTATGGGACTTTTTAACAATAATGAGAAGAGAATCATTAAAGAACTTTGCAAAAAAAGTGAAGACATTAGCAAAGACATCACAAATGAAATTGATGAACTACTAATTGAACTAAAAACTGAGTATGATGAAAATAGTAAAGTAGTCAATGAATTTCATGATTTTGTAAATGAACTCAAAACTAAACTAGCACCAGAAGATGCAAACAAACTTTTAGAATTCTCTTCAAGATTAACTAAAGTAAAACGATGTGCAAAGAAAGGAGTTGAATCTATGAGAGAATTAGCTCGTGACCAAAGAAAAGCCACAAGAGAAACCATTAGAGAATATCAAGAATATTTATATGTTTAATTAGCGAGTAAAGACCAACTTATTCCCTTTGCTTAAATTAGCATCAAAAGCGTATCCTTCGTAATTAAACCCTTTTAAATCATCAATTGTTTCTGCATTGGTATCAATAATGTAGCGTACCATCATACCTCTCGCCTTCTTAGCGAAGAAACTTATCATTTTTAGTTTTCCGTCTTTGTAATCTTTAAATTCAGGTATAATTACTGGCACTTTTAATGTCTTTACATCAACGGCATCAAAGTATTCATTGCTTGCCAGATTAACAAACAGCTCCTCTTTTTGAAGTTCTGCATTTAATTGTTTTGCAATTAAGGGTTTCCAAAATTCGTATAGATTTTTATTTTTTCCTACCGGAAGTTTAGTTCCCATTTCGAGACGATAAGGCTGCATTAAATCAAGTGGTTTCAATAATCCATACAATCCTGACAAAATTCTAAGTTTGTCTTGCAAAACGTTTATTTTATCTTCTGAAAGCGAATAAGCGTCTAATCCAATGTAAACATCTCCACTAAAAGCAAAAACTGCTGGTCTAGCATTTTCAACAGTCATTTCGGCAAGATTTCGTTCTTGATTTCTTTGCCAATTTAAATCCGCCAACTTATCTGAAATATCCATCAATTCAATCAATTGTTTTGGCTTTTGCTTTTTCAAAACTTTGTCAATAGCTAACGATTGCTTTACAAAACTATATTCAGAATACAATTTTGTTGGCAACTGACTTTCAAAATCCAATGATTTGGCTGGTGATATTACGATTTTCATGACTTCTTTTTATTATTTACTTCGTCTGTTCGCCTTCAAAATGGCTCGAGTCAAAAATACAAATTTCAATTTGAAATTAAATACGTTAAAATGATTAGTTTCGATTTAACTATCAACAGAATTTATTATTTTTACTTTTTTACCAGATTATATGCTATCTCTCAATAAAATCCACCATATCGCCATTATTTGCTCAAATTATGAAATTTCTAAACATTTCTACACTGAAATTTTAGGTTTAAAAATTATTCAAGAAATTTACAGAAAAGAACGTGAATCCTATAAATTAGATTTGGCATTAAATGATAATTATTGCATCGAATTATTCTCGTTCCCAAATCCTCCAAAGCGTGTATCAAGACCTGAAGCTTCTGGATTGCGTCATTTAGCTTTTGAAGTCAATGACATTGAGATTACTAGAAAGTATATTTTAGAAAACAATCTTTTTGCTGAAGAAATTCGCATGGATGAATACACCAACAAACGTTTTTTCTTTACTAATGATCCAGATGATTTACCGATAGAGTTTTATGAAGTTTGACTAAAATCTTATCAACAATTCGCATTTCGTAATTCGTTTTTCTAATTTATATTTTACCTTTGACCTTTCAAAAAAATAGAATCATGGTTTATAAATTTAGAGTAATTCTCGATGCAGAAGAAGATATTTTCAGAGATATTGCTATACTTGAAAACGACACTTTAGAAGATTTGCACAATGCAATCGTAAATGCTTTTGGATTTGACGGTTTAGAAGTCGCATCTTTCTACACTTGTGACGACACTTGGAATCAAGAAGATGAAATCCCAATGTTTGACTCTGGTGATGTTCCTGGTGAGAACAAAATTATGAGTGATTATAAGCTGAATGATATTTTAGATACTGAAAACACTAAAATCATTTATGTTTATGATTTCATCAATATGTGGACATTCTTAGTTGAACTTGCCGCAGTTGAAGATTCAGTTGAAGTTGGAATGGTTTATCCTAACCTTTTATTTTCTCATGGTGAAATGCCTGCAGAAGCTATGGAAAAACATTTTCAAGCTGATTTTGAAGAGGAAGAAAGCTACAACGAATTTGAAGACGATTTAGATGAAGACGATTTAGACGCTTTTGGAAGTGACGACAGCTTTGAAGATTACGGATTTGAGGAGAATTGGAATTAAATTTGAGAAAATAGAAAAAAGAGAATAGAAAATAGACTTCAAAAATTATAAAAATAAATGATTAACCTTTTCAATACCCACATAGAATCTTTATCCATCCATAGAGTTGGAAATAAAAGCCGTAACGAAGCCATTTTTCTATCAGAAAACCAATACGGATTAAACGATGAAATTGTTCCTTTATTGAAGGAATATTTCTTTAAATCATTTCGTGAAAAAGAAGAAAACTACTTTCAATTTGCGCATGAAGTTGATTTGGAATACAACGATATGTTCAATTTAGCTACTGAGATTTTTACAAATCCAAGTTCGGTGCATGAAGTTTCTAAAAAAATAACCAATCACCTTTTTGAACAATCCAATCATCCGCACATCAAAAACGGAGAAGTTTATGTGACTTATTTAACGAATGTTTCTATCGATAATAACGTTGTAGATGCTATTGGTGTTTTTAAAAGTGAGTTGCGCACCGATTTCCTTCAATTTGAAGAAAAAGATAGTAATTTAGAAATGGTTCTTCAAGAAGGAATTAATTTAAATAAACTAGATAAAGGTTGCTTAATCTTCAATCACAAAAAAGAAGAAGGATATAAAATTTTGACTGTTGATAGCAATCGTTATGATGCTCGCTACTGGTTAGAACATTTCCTTGCTGTGGATGCATTTCAAGATGAGAATTTCATGACTAAAAAGTATTTAAAATTCTGTCAAGAGTTTGCTAAAGAAGTGGTTTTTCCTGCCGAAGATAAAAAGCAAGAAGTTATGTTTATGAATCGTGCGGTAAATCATTTTGCTAAAAACGATAATTTTGAAGAAACAGCTTTCTTAAATGAAGTAATGGACAACCCTGATTTAATTCCAGAGTTCAAAAATTACAAAGCCGATAGAGGCGAAAAATATAGTATTGAAGATGTAACTTCATTTCCAATAGCCAATGCAGCTGTTTCTGACGCCAGAAAATCGATTAAAAACGTTATTAATCTTGATACCAACATTCAGATTAAATTAGACTTTATCAATCCGGAAAGTGCCGAAAAATTTGTAGAAAAAGGTTGGGATGAAGAAAAACAAATGTATTACTACTTAGTTTACTTTAATAAAGAACAGAAGAGTTAGTGTTCAGTGTTCAGTGTTCAGTGAAAAATAAAAATTAATCCTCAATTGTTGAAAGCAATTGAGGATTAATTTTTATACTAAAATGTTAAACATTCAGTTTTTAAGTTTTAAATCGTTATATTTAATAATAACCGAGAAAAATGCGCTATTATCTTTATTTAGTGATATTGCTATTTAGTTGTCAAATTTTGTCAGCTCAAAATACCATTCCTACTAAATCGGATAGTGTTTACAAAAAAATTGATGACTTTTCTAAAGAAAGAAAATTCTTCAAACTGATGCACAAGTTGATGTTTAGACCCAAAAAAACAGAAGCTGCAAAAAAACAAAAGAAAAAAGGTGCCTCTCCTATTCAGAAATCATTTGAAAAATACAATTGTAGAATCATCCGAAATATAACTATTGAAACCACAGATCCTTTTGGCTATTCTGCCGAAAATGAAAAAGAAGTTCCAGAAAAAAAATTAGAACGTTTTGGAAACTCTTTACACATCAAAAGTAAAAAATGGACCATTAGAAATTTATTGCTTTTCAAAAAAAATCAAGAATTAGATTCCTTACTTGTAAAAGAATCTGAACGTTTAATAAGGAGCCAACGATTTGTTAGAAGTGTTGTTATCAAACCAATCGCAATAGAAAATTGTCAAGATTCTATAGATATTTCTGTAAGAGTTTTAGATACGTGGAGTTTGATTCCAACTGGTGCTTTTTCAAATTCTAAAGCCAATCTAGAACTTACAGAGCGTAATTTTTTTGGTTTAGGACACGAAGTCAGCTTGGATTATATTCGAAGTTTTACAAATAATACATTTGCTTACGACTCAAGATATACGATTCGTAATTTTAAAAATTCGTTTGTAAATGCAACTGTTTCCTCAAGAACAGATTTGTTAAACAACACTTACAAAACTGCTAGAATTGAAAGACCTTTTTATTCTGCTTTAACACATTTGGCTGGTGGCTTTTATTATGATTATAGATTTTATAACGAAAATATGACCAATTCAAGTTTGGTTACCTCAGCTCAAAATTTTAAAATAAAAACCTATGAATTTTGGGCAGCACATTCGAGTAAAATATTTGCAGGAAATTCCGATTTCTCGAGAGCTACTAATCTGATTACTTCTTTAGGTTTTACAAACACAACTTACTTGAAGCAACCCGAACTTAGCTATGACCCTATTCGCTTTTCTAATTCATCAAAACGCTATTTAGCTACCATCGGAATTTCTAGTCAGCAGTTTTATCAAGACAAATACTTGTTTCGTTTTGGTGTGATTGAAGATATTCCTTACGGAAAAGTATTCTCCTTCACTGGCGGCTTTGAAAATAAAAACAACTTAAACAGAGCCTATTTTGGTGGAAGATTTTCCTATGGCGACTATCTTGATTTCGGTTACATAAGTGCCAACATAGAATATGGTTCCTTCCTTAATAACGGAAAAACTGAACAAACCACCGTCAAAATTGAAACCAATTACTTTACTAACTTATTTTCGATTGGAAGTTGGAAATTTAGACAATTTGTTAGACCAGTTTTAGTTTTAGGAAATAATCGATTAAATACTCCAAAAGACCGATTGAACTTAATTGACGTAAACGGAATTCCAGGTTTTAATAGCTCACCACTTGTGGGAACGAAAAAATTTCTAACTACATTTCAAACGCAATCTTACAATCCAAGAAATTGGTATGGTTTCAATTTGAGTCCGTTTATGAATTTTACTGTCGGATTTCTAGACAACGGAAATCATAAATTTTTCAGCAATAAAATGTATTCTCAAATTGGACTTGGTGTCTTAATCAATAACAATTATCTAGTTTTCAATAGTTTTCAATTTTCGTTTTCTTATTATCCTTCACTTCCTATTGATGGAAGCAATATCATTAAAACCAATACGTTTCAAAACACCGATATCAACTTGAATAACTTCCAAATTGGGCAACCTTATGTTTTGCCTTATGAATAAACACCTTTAATATCTTGTTAAAATCAATCCATTTATTGAATATTATTTATAGTTTCACAACATAAATAGTATTTCAATGCATCTAAAAAACTACTTATTTACAATTTTATCATTGCTTATTTTTGACATTTCAAATGGTCAAATTACGATGTCTTCCCTGGAATTTGACAAAGATAAAAAAGGACCTAACACCATTTATTATAATTTTTATAATGGAATTCAAATGATTGAAATCGATTATAATAATTATGAAAAAGCTCGAGTAGATCATCAAGATGCCATTAAGCCAATAAGCAGTATCCGACCAAGAAATTACGGACACAATACTATTATTTTTAGAACTAAAAATGGTGAACTGTTACACCAATACAACTTGAGAGGAAAAACTTTTAAATCAACCGATTTCCTTCCATCTGAAAAATGCATTACTGTATCACACGCCTCAAGATTAGATGCAAACTATATAGCCAAAACCAATTATCCTTTCTATGGGAAATACAGTTTTTATGTTACTGAAAACAACAAAGCTGGTATAATTGATACTTTAGGTACTCCAATTTTAGAAGTTGCTTATGATGCCATACTCAGCTATGGTGATAACTACAACCTTTATTCTTATGTAATGTTTGATACTAGAAACGATAGAGCAGATGAAACTTGTTTCTACACGATGAAACGCAACGGAAAATGGGGATTCAAAAGTGATAAACTAGCAATAGAGCCAAAATATGAAGAGTTGATACCTCTAAAAAATAATGTCTTTAAGATTAAAAAAACTGATAAATATGGTTTGATAAATTATAAAGAAGAAAGTCTAATTGAACCCATTTACACAGACTTAATTTACAAAAATGATTTTTATCTTTATACCAAAGATGCTATTGAAAATATAGATAAGTATACAACACTTTACGGAATCATTGATTCGAATTTTAAAATAAAAACACAACCTATTTATAGCAATCTCGAAGACATTATTGAAAATTACTATCCTTCTGGAAAATATTGGACCTGTAAAACTGAAGGTTGTGGTGCCATAGACAAAAACGGAAATGAAATTTCAAAATTTAAATATGGTCCGATGCCTCAAAATCCATACAACAAATATTATCGAACTACTGGCTATAGGGACAGCAACAAACACTACATTTTGAATTTGGATTTTGAAGAAATTGGAAAAAATTACGATTTAATTTATGACTGGAAAAACTTACTCTTTACTGTAAAAAAAGGCACTAAATTTGGCTTGATAGATTTGAACAATAAAGTAGTATTACCCTGCGAATATGATTCTTTTTGGGAAGAATCAAGAAACGAATTGGGTACACTAATAAAAAACAAAAAATATGGAGTCATTACTAGTAAAGGAATTGTAGTAATTCCTTGTAAATATGATGATTTATACTTTACAGTTGATAATACCATTGTAGCCACTCTTATTGATGCCAATGATAAAACCAATAGAAATAGAAAAGTAGGTTTATTGGATGCCAATGGTAAACTTATGACCTCTTTTATATATGATGAAATCGAAACGATTGATTACGGATTTTATCGTGTTAGAATCGATACAAAATTTGGCGTTCTCAACAAAGAAGGAAAAGAAATTACTCCTGTAAAATATGATGAAATTTACCGCTATAGAAATGGTTTTTGTATTGCCAAACTTGATTTTGGATACGGCTTTATAGATACTTCTGGAAAAGAAATAACCCATTTCTATTATGAGAAACCAACCGATTTCATCTATAACGCTGAGAAAAAACTAAGAGCAAAAGTGAATTTAAGAGGAAAGGAAGTTATTATTGATGAATTTGGGAAACCGATAAAATAAGATTTTTTAAAAAATCATCTTTCCATAGTGGATAGAACAGATTTGCAATCTGTGACTACTTAGAGAATAAAAACACCTATTAAAACAATAAAAAGTTGTAGTTTTTTATTAAATTGCAGGTTTAAATAATGATTTTAAAAGTTATTATCAAGATTTTTTGATATTGAATGTGGTTACAGAATGCAAATCAGAGCAATCGGGTTTTGGGCTTAATTTAAAATTATGAAATCGCCATAAACAAACTCGTTTGCTTGCAAACACCAATGAAAATAGCGATACATATGCCCCAAAAAACAAATAATATTTACATATGAAATCAACAAGTAACGTATACAAAAAAAACACTATTTTACAAATGAGTAAAATATCCATTTTATCATTTACTTTATTTTTTGTTTTACTATCTTGTAACAAAAGTGATGATGAACCAAGTAGTAGTTTTACACCGCAAAATATCCCTTTTACATTAATTGGTAATGGACCAGATTCAGGAAATGCAGTAACATCTAATTTAGTAATACAAAATAATACACAGTGGAATAATTTAATGAATCAAATGACTCCAAATGTAACAAATCAATTTACGGAAACTAACATTGATTTTAATAACTATTTTTTAATTGCTGTTATAGATCTTGTTAGACCAAATACAGGATATTCAGTTAGTATAACTAATATTATTGAAAACGAAAATGATATAATTGTAAATGTAAATAACAATAATAGCGGAAGTGGATATAACGTTTTAACACAACCATTTCATATTGTTAAAATACCTAGACAAACAAAGCCATTTGTTTTTCAATAAACACATTGACAACAGCTATAGTTTAGTTGCGTTTGAAAACCAAGTAATGATATACCATTCATCGAACTCCTAAATAAAATAAATAAAAATCAAGTGAAATAAACTCTGGTTGAAAGGGAAGTTATAATTGATGAATATGGGAAGGTTGTGAATTAGCAATTTTAATAAGTTGATTTCTTTTATTATATTTGATTTTACAAATTTCAAGATGAAAAATATAAAATACCTATCAATTATTCTTCTCCTTGTTTGTTTTTCAAACAATAGTTATGCACAAAAAATAAAAAAGCCAAAACCTGTTGGTGAGAGATCAAGAACTTCAAATCCAAATATTCCTTACATTTACAAAAATGGTTTTAGTGATTATAAAATTGTAAAACAAATAACTTTAAATGGTAAAGATACTTCATTTGTATATACTTTAAAATTTAATGCAGTATCCTCTGCAATGTATACACAAAAAATTATGTTCGATAAATTTGGAAAATGGACAACCGCAGTTCCTGCTGGTGATAATAGAAATTTAATTTTAATTTGGGAAAACGTTAAACTATTTGATGATAAAGAGGAACTATTTAGTGTTGCAGCATGTGGAATAGAAGGTTGGGGAGAAATGTTTGCCTCAGTTATGGTTTTTGATTCTAAGAACAATGATTGTTTATCAAATAATAGTATTTATTTAAATGAAATCATAACTCTTTTTTCAAATAATATTCAGAATTTAAATAATGACGATACTTTTTACAAAATTTACTTATCAATTATAGATAAGTAAATTATTGATACAAACACCTCTTTTCCTTCCCAAAAAAGAATTCCCTACCTTTGCAAAAAATTAGACGCAATGAATACTTTTGAGCAATTTAATCTTCCTAAATCTTTACAAAAAGCAATTGACGAAATGGGGTTGACTACTCCTACTCCAATTCAGGAAAAATCGTTTTCTGTTATTATGTCAGGACGCGATGTGATGGGAATTGCACAAACTGGTACAGGTAAAACCTTAGCCTATTTATTACCTCTTTTAAAACAATGGAAGTTTGTAAATACCGATTCGGCTCGTGTAGTGATTTTAGTTCCTACGCGTGAATTGGTGGTTCAAATTGTTGAAGTTATTGAAAGTTTAACCAAATACATGTCCGTGCGAACGCTTGGTATTTATGGTGGCGTTAACATCAACACACAGAAAAAAGCCGTTTACGAAGGAATCGATATTCTTGTTGGAACTCCAGGAAGAACTATGGATTTGGGTCTAGACAACGTAATCCGTTTTGATTCTTTGCAAAAATTAGTCATTGATGAATTTGATGAAATCTTAAATTTAGGTTTTAGAACCCAAGTGACTTCATTATTGACAATGATGAAAAACAAACGTCAAAATATCTTATTTTCTGCAACCATGACTGATGAAGTAGATGCCATGCTTGACGAATATTTTGAATTACCAGAAGAAGTTTCACTTGCAGCTTCTGGAACTCCATTAGAAAAAATTGAACAATTGGGTTACTATGCACCTAATTTTTTAACCAAACTAAATCTATTAAATCATCTTTTAGATACTGACGAAAGTACTTCAAGAGTTTTGATTTTTGCCAATAATAAAAAGACTGTTGACTTAATTGCCAATAGTATTGAAGAAAGTCATCCTGAGCAATTTGGTGTAATTCACTCTAATAAATCACAAAATTATCGTTTGAATACCATGGCTTCTTTTCAAGCTGGCGAATTAAGAGGAATTATTACTACAGATGTAATGGCTCGTGGTTTGGATATTTCTGATGTTACTCATGTTATCAATTTTGAATTTACTGAAATTCCAGAGCAATACATTCACAGAATTGGTAGAACGGGTCGTGCTGATAAATCGGGAATCGCAATTAGTTTTATAAGTCCGAGTGAAGAAGAAATTCAAATTCAAGCTGAAATTTTGATGGAAAAAGAAATCAAATTTTTAGATTTCCCAGAAGGAGTTGAAGTAGCCGTAAGATTATTAGAATTTGAAAAAGATAGAAAAAAAGTAAAACAACTTTTAAAGAAACCAAAAATTGAAGGTGGCGATGCTTTTCATGAAAAATCTAAGAAAAATCAAAAAGTAAACCTTGGTGGACCTGCAAAAACTAAACCTAGAAAAACAGAACCTAGAAATCGTGCTGTTGAACGTAAAAGAGCTGCTAAGAAGAAGAAATAGTTTTCAGCAAGCTGTAATAGTTGATAGTTTTATGAAACTTTTAAACCTTTAAACTTTTAAACCTATTAACTTTTTGTTACTTTTGACAATTAAGAAATCACTGAACTCCGCTACAAAATTATACTTAGTGAAGTAAATTCTAAATAGAAATGCAGTTTAAACATCCAGAAATTCTCTATTTCCTATTCTTATTGGTCATTCCGATTCTGGTGCATCTTTTTCAGTTGCGAAAATTCAAAACAGAATATTTTACCAACGTAAAATTCTTAAAAGAACTTGTTGTTCAAACTAGAAAAAGTTCTAAAATCAAAAAATATTTACTTTTAGCTACAAGATTGTTGTTACTAACTTTCTTGATAATTGCCTTTGCTCAGCCTTTTTTTAAAGCCAAAGACAGTAAAAATGCTACTAATGAATTGTACATCGTTCTTGACAATTCTTTCAGTATGCAAGCAAAAGGTCAAAAAGGCGAATTGCTAAAACGTGCCGTTCAAGATTTACTAGAACATACACCAGAAAATGCAAATTTCTCCTTAATAACGTGCTCTGACAACTTTTGGAATACTGATATAAAATCTATTCAGAAAGAACTTCAGAACCTGAAATACAGTGCTTCTCCATTTCAATTGGATAATCTTTTGTCCAAAATAAAAGCACACAAATCTGCTTTCAACAAAGACATTGTGGTAATTACTGATGGTGTTGGTTTACAACCTAATCAAGTTAAAAATATCAAAGACGACGAAAATTTATATTTCATAATTCCAGAAGCTGAAAAAACCGACAACATTGCTATTGATAGTGTTTACATCAATCAAACGATGGATAATTTTTATGAAATCGGTGTGAAATTAGATGCTTATGGAGACGATTTCAAAGATATTCCAATTGCCTTGTACAACAAAAAGAAGTTGGCTGCCAAAACTTTAGTCAATTTTGAATCCAAAACAAAAACCATCAATTTCACCATTCCAAAAGAAGATTTTCATGGTTATGTTACTATAGTTGATAACAGTTTGGAATATGACAACAATTACTACTTCAGTATCTCAAAACCTGAAAAAAGCAATGTGATTAGTATTGGTGAACCTGAAAAAAGTAGTTTTTTATCAAGGATTTATACCTCTGATGAATTCAACTATATCAATTATTCACTCCAATCATTAGATTATAATTTACTTGACAAACAAGATGCCATTGTTTTAAACGAACTGAAAGATATTCCACAAGCACTACAAACTACTTTAAAATCATTTGTAGAAAAAGGCGGAAATGTAGTTTTAATTCCAAACGAAGAAAGCAGCACAACCAACTTAAATGGCTTTTTATCCAATTTTGGTGGCGTTCAGTTTAAAGCTTTGTCGAATAAGGAAAAAATGATTACAAAAATTAATTTTAGTCATCCATTATTTAGCAGTGTTTTTGAGAAAAAAGTAGATAATTTTCAATATCCAAATACAAAAAACTCCTTTGAAATAAGCAACTCCGCTCCAATGGTTTTGGGCTATAGTGATCAAACTTCCTTTTTGAGTGCTATTCAAAATAGTATTTCGTCTGTTTATGTTTTTGCTGCTCCAATTAACAAAATCAATAGTAATTTTCAGAATTCTCCCATCATTGTTCCAACTTTTTATAACATGGGACAAAACGCTCAGAAAGCCGGAATTAATGCTATAGTAATTGGAGATAACAAACCTTTTATTGCGCAAACTTCATTAAGCAAAGACGAAATCGTTAACATTAAAAACGGAACAGAAAGTTTTATTCCTGTGCAACAAATACTTAATGACAAAGTAAAGTTGACTTTCAATGATAATCCGAAAGAAGCTGGAAACTTTGAGATTTTTAATTCCTCTAAATCCATAGAAAATTTAAGTTTTAATTATAATAGAACCGAAAGTAATTTAGCTAACGCTAATCCAGATGCTGTAAGTGATTACAGGGAGATAAGCAATGTAGATGCAATATTTGATACGCTACAAGCCAATCGAGCCGATAATCAACTTTGGAAATGGTTTGTTATTTTAGCCTTGCTATTCATCACGTTGGAAGTTTTAATTCAAAAATTTGTAAAATGAAAATCATAATCAGAGAAGCCAAGATTATCGACTCAAAAAGTCCTTTTCACAATCAGGTAGTTGATGTAAAAATCAATGATGGAATCCTAGAAAAAATAGGAACCAACCTCTCGCCTTCAGATGATTATCAAGAAATAAAACAATCTAATTTACATCTTTCTCAAGGATGGTTTGATAGTAGTGTTTCTTTTGGAGAACCAGGTTTTGAAGACAGAGAAACTATTGCTAACGGATTGAATGTAGCTGCAAAAAGTGGTTTTACTGCTGTAGCACTTCAACCAAATTCTGCTCCAATTCTTGACAATCAATCACAGATTTTATTTGTAAAACAAAAAACTAAAGATACTGCAACTGATTTATTTCCGATTGGTGCTTTAACAAAAAATAGCGAAGGAAACGATTTAGCCGAACTTTTTGACATGAAAAATGCTGGAGCGATTGCCTTTGGTGATTATGGGAAAAGTTTGTCTAATGCTAATTTGCTTAAAATTGGATTGCAATACGTTCAAGATTTTGACAGCTTGGTAATCGCTTTTTGCCAAGATGAAAAGATAAAAGGAAGTGGTGTTGTAAACGAAGGAATTGTTTCTACTAGATTAGGTTTAAAAGGAATTCCAAATCTTGCAGAAGAATTGATAGTTGCTCGAAACTTGTTTTTACTTGAATATACAGGTGGAAAATTACATATTCCAACCATTTCATCAGCAAAATCGGTAGAACTTATTCGAAATGCTAAAGCAAAAGGACTAAAAGTTACCTGTAGTGTTGCCGTTCATAATTTGGTATTAACGGATGAAAAATTAGAAGGATTTGATACTCGATTTAAAGTTGCACCACCATTGCGAACAGACAATGATAGAATCGCTTTAATTTCTGGAATTTTAGATAATACTATTGATACGATAACATCAGACCACAATCCGATGGATATTGAACACAAAAAGATGGAATTTGATTTAGCTAAAAACGGAACTATTGGTTTAGAAAGTGCTTTTGGAGCATTGTTAACCGTTTTACCATTAGAAAAAATAGTAGAAAAACTTACTTCAAGTAGTACTATTTTCAATCTAAATCAAACGGAAATTGCTGAAGGAAATAAAGCCAATATCACTTTATTCACTACAGATACTGAATGGATTTTTACTAAAGAGCATATTTTATCAAAATCAAAAAATAGTGCTTTTCTTGGAACAAAAATGAAAGGAAAAGTAATTGGAATTTACAACAACAATAAATTAGTTTTAGCTTAATGGACAAGAAAACAATTGATGAAGGAAAATCAACTGCAATCACTAGTTACATTCTGATAATTGGTGTTTTAATTGCACTATCAATGAATTCGGAAAACAAAAATCCGTTTGCTTCATTCCACATTAGACAAGGATTAGGATTGACCTTAACATTTGTAGTTTTGGGTATTTCTATAAGTCATTTTGAAAGTGTTATGGTTGCAGCACCAATGTGGATTTTCATTTCTGTATTAACGATTTATGGAATTTTTACAGCAGCTCGCGGTGAAACTATCAAATTACCATTACTTGGTGGATTGTATCAAAAATGGTTTAAAAATATTTAATTTTATATAATGACATTACATCACTTAGTTCGTGAACCCAAAATAAAGAAAGACAAAAATCCGTTACTGCTTTTACTTCATGGATATGGAAGTAATGAAGAAGATTTATTCTCTTTTGCATCAGAATTACCAGAGGAATATTATGTAGTTTCTGCTCGTGCTCCATACGATATGATGTATGGAAGCTACGCTTGGTATGCCATAAACTTCGATGCCGATGAAAACAAATTTTCAGACATCGGTCAGGCACAGCAATCTAGAGATTTGATAGCTACATTTATAGATGAATTAGTTGCCAATTATGCTATTGATGCCAATGATGTAACACTTATTGGATTTAGTCAAGGTTGCATTTTGAGTTATGCTATCGCTGTTTCTTATCCTCAGAAAGTACAACGTGTCGTTGCAATGAGTGGTTATTTTAATGAAGAAATTGCTATTGAAAATTTCAAAGAAAATGATTTATCTAAATTAAGAATATTTGCTTCTCATGGTTCAGTAGATCAAGTTGTTCCTGTAGATTGGGCAAGTAATTCAATTCCAAAACTTAAAGAACTTGGAATTGATATTGTATATAAAGAATATCCTGTTGGACATGGTGTTGCACCACAAAATTTCTTCGATTTTAAAAATTGGTTACAAAACAGATAAAAAAAATGGCTCATTAATAACGAGCCATTTTTATTTAAATCTATAGTAATAATTTATTCACCTTCTTCTGGATTATCGCTTCCGGTAACTTTATTTCCAATTTCACCATCACCAGAATAAATAGTTACACCTGCTTTTTTAAGCACATATCCTTTCCAAGGAACCAATTGATAATCTTCAAAAATCCATGGTTTTCCCTCAGCACTTCTTGTTAAAATGAATGACTTTTCGTCTGGCATAAATACTTCAGCTTTATCACCATTATCATTAAAAAGCACATAAGCACAAAGCGTTACATCTTCTGTAGCAATATCATCCGATGGATTTAATTGAATTCCTGTGAATGCTCTAACACATTCTTTATTCAATTTAGACCAAGTATATCCAGCAGATGCCAAACATCCATTCTCATCTTGATCTGCTCCTACTATTGTTGAATCTTTTGGTTGAGTTTTTGTCTCATCTTGAATAGCATCATCTTGCTGTTTGCAAGAAACTAAGACAATCAACAAAAGAACTAAAGTGGTTATATTTTTAATCATATGATATTATTTAATATTCTTCTTTTGGATAAATAAAGCTATCCATAACTTGAAAAGTTACCTTTCCGGTTTCATCTATGAAATACTTCAACATTACATCGCCCCAATAAGTTCCATCACTATAGTTGGCTATTATCCAACGATGATTTAATATTTTTATTTTATTGATAATGAATTTTTGTGCTCCTAATTTTTCTTGACCAGTATAGATATTGCCTTCAGGTTTATCATTATAAGCTAACAATGCCTCTCTAATTTGAGGAACTAATTTAGTTACATCTTTACCTTCAAAATAGTTTTGTGCGTATTCATTCTTCTCAAGTGAAAAACTATCTGCATCACTCAACTGATTGATTAAAAGATTGATAGTATCTTTTGCACTTTTTTCGTTTGATAAACTAATGCTCTTTTCGTGAGCCATTTGTTTGTTGTAATACATATAAGTAAATGCAGCAATTAAAGCCGAACAAATAAATAAATACAAATACAATTGTCTTTTCATACTATATAGAAATTTCTAAATTATCATAAGCCAAAAAAACATTCTTTGGCAACCTTTTTTGTACCTCTTCATGAAAACCTAGTAAATGACTTATGTGCGTCAAATAAGTTTTTTCAGGTTGTACCAAAGTTACAAAATCTAACGCATCTTGCAAACTAAAATGTGAATGGTGCGGTTCTTCTCGCAAGGCATTAATAACCAACACTTTCACACCTTTTATTTTTTCAACTTCTTCCGAAGCTATAGTTTTTACATCGGTTAAATAAGCAAAATCATTTATTCTGAAACCAAAAACTTGTAAATTTCCATGCATTGCATCGATTGGTGTAACTTTAAAATTACCGATGACAAAATCTTTATTATTAGAAACCTCAATAGCTTTTACAGATGGAGCTCCTGGATATTTATTCTCCGTTTCAAACACATAATCAAATCTTTTTTCCAGATTTTTAATTACACGTTCATGCGCATAAATTGGAATCTCTCCTTGTCGGAAATTAAACGGACGAATATCATCAATTCCGGCAGTGTGATCAGAATGTTCGTGCGTGAATAAAATAGCATTAATTTTCGAACATTTAGAAGTTAACATTTGTTGTCTAAAATCGGGACCACAATCAACTACCACGGAGTTTTCGTCGTCATGAACCCAAACAGAAACACGTAAACGTTTGTCTTTCAAATCGTCACTCAAACATACCGAATGATGACTTCCAATTACTGGAATACCTTGCGAAGTTCCTGTTCCTAAAAAATAAACCTTCATTTAGCACGATTTTTGTTATACTTTTTATAAAAAAGTATTAGATGTTAATTTTCTACAAAAATAGAACTATTTATCTTTTAATACCGCAATCGTTTTAGTAACTTTGCAATGTATAATAATGATTATGGGAAATAACGGATTAGATATTAAGTTAAAAGGAGACAAAGTAATTGAGCAAATTCCGTCTATAAAAGACAAAGCGCTTAGAATTAACTTGAACGAAAATATTTATGGAACATTCGCTGAAATTGGCGCTGGACAAGAAACTGTTCGTCACTTTTTTAGATCTGGAGGTTCTTCTGGAACTATTGCAAAGGCAATGTCGGCTTACGATAAAGACTTTAGTGATGCCATTTATGGTATTGAAGGTGATGGTCGTTATGTAACAGAAAGTCGTCTTAAAAAAATGCTTACGCATGAAGTTGACTTAATTGAAAAACGTTTGGATAGAGAAAAACATCCTAACAAAATGTTCTTTAGTTATGCAAATACAGTGGCAACTATTGATTTTGCTAAGCAGTTCAAAGGTCATGGTTGGGTTGGAATAAAATACCAAATCGAACCAGACGAAGAATACAACGAAATTATACTTCACATACGTTTTAAAGAAACTGATGCTCGTTTGCAACAAGAAACACTTGGTATTCTTGGTGTGAATTTAATATATGGTGCGTTTTACAAATACAATGATCCTAAAAAATTATTGCGTTATTTGTATGACCACTTAGACAAAGACCAATTAGAAATTGATACTATCAACTTCTCAGGACCACGTTTTGCTAATGTAGATAATCGTTTGATGAGTTTACAATTGGTTAAAAATGGAATGACGGATGCCGTGATGTTTGGTCCAGATGGAAAAAACATACTTCCGGCTGCGGTTCTTTACAAGAAAAATATTTTAGCATTAAGAGGAAGTTTCCGTCCGGTTACTAAGGTAAATATGGACATGTATGAGAAATCTCTTGAAATGTTTGTGGAAGAAAATAAAGTTGAAAAAGACAATACGTTCGTAATTTTTGAAATTACACTTTCCAACTTACGTTCTGAAGGAGAAATTGACGAACGTGACTTTATGGACAGAGCCGAATTGCTTTGTTCGTTGGGTCAAACCGTTATGATTTCTAACTTCCAAGAATATTATAAAGTAGTTGAATATTTCTCTAGTTATACCAAAGCTCGTATGGGATTGGTTATGGGAGTAAACAATTTGGTTGATATTTTTGACGAGAAATACTACCGTCATTTAAGTGGTGGAATCCTTGAAGCTTTTGGAAAATTATTCTACAGAGACTTAAAAGTTTATCTGTATCCAATGGAAGAAAATGGCGAAATCATTACTTCACAAAACTTGAAAGTACATCCTAGAATGAAAGAATTGTACAAATTCTTCGCATACAACGGAAAAGTTGTTGATGTACCAGTAAACGAAAAGCAAAATCTAAAAATTTTCTCAAGAGAAGTATTAAAAATGATCAACAATGGAACACCTGGCTGGGAAAGAATGTTACCAGAAGGTACAGCCGAATTAATAAAACAACACAAGCTATTTGGTTACGACCCAAATCGCGTGCTTGAAGAAGCTTAATATAGAAATCCTCAGTTCAAAACTGGGGATTTTTTTTTTATATTTATTTAATTGTGATTGCAAATAAAATGAAAGATCTGTAATCAAAATATATAAATAAAGATAACATTAAAAATACTTTATATATTTTAAAATCTACTTAAACAACAAAAATAAAATGTTAAAAAATAAATATTTATTGTTTATCAATAATTATTTATTATATTTGTACCATAATTTTAAAACAAACAATTATGGAAATCAAAATTACTACTAGGCAAATACTAAAAGTTTTATACATTTTATCTTGGCTTATCTTTGTTGGAATTTGTATAGACACTGGAGGTGTTATATTTAATGCGATTTATGCGTTTTTCTTTAAGCCAATTGTTGCAAAATATTTTTGGAATGGCTTAGATTTGTCTTCGCTCTTTCAATTTGATCGTGGCTATTTTTTAGTAGAAACTTTTCTAATGTCGATTGTAGGCATTATGAAAGCAATTATGTTTTATCTAATTATAAAATTAATACACGATAAAAAATTAAATCTTTTAAAACCTTTTAGTAATGAAGTTAGAAAATTCATCTTCACTTTGGTTTTTTTGACTTTTGGAATTGGGTTATTCTCAAGTTGGGCTGTGAATTATGCAGAATGGTTTGAAAGTAAAGGTGTTATAATGCCAGATATTAATTTACTTAAAATAGATGGCGCTGGAGTATGGTTATTTATGAGCGTTGTCTTATTTATAATTGCTCAAATTTTTAAAAGAGGAATCGAAATTCAAGAAGAAAACGAACTAACTGTATAAGCTATGCCAATAATTGTAAACCTCGACGTGATGATGGCTAAAAGAAAAATGTCATTAAATGAACTTTCAGAAAAAGTTGATTTGACCTTAGCCAATCTTTCTATACTCAAAACTGGAAAAGCCAAAGCGGTTCGTTTTAGTACACTAGAAGCCATTTGTAAAGCATTAGACTGTCAACCAGCCGATTTGCTAGAATATAAAGAATAGAAAAAAAACCTCGTTACTAACTAACGAGGTTTTTTGTTTTATTTCAGAATCTGTGAAGCGTGAACTTTAGTTTTTACGTCAGTAATAACTTCATCGATTACTCCATTTTCGTCTATTACGAAAGTCGTTCTGTGAATTCCATCGTATTCTTTTCCCATAAACTTTTTTGGACCCCAAACGCCAAAGGCTTGAATTACAGATTTGTCCTCATCAGCAAGTAATGGAAATGGAAAATCAAATTTTTCTTTGAATTTGAATTGTGCTTTTTCACTATCAGCACTTACTCCTAATAAAGCATAATTATTAGCTTGGAAACGTTCAAAATTATCTCTCAAATCGCAAGCTTCTGCAGTACATCCTGGCGTATTGGCTTTTGGATAAAAGAAAACTACTAATTTTTTTCCTTTATAATCTGCTAATGTGTGTAGGTTTCCATCTTGGTCTTTACCTGAAAAACTTGGAGCTTTGTCTCCTTTTTTAAGTGTTGTCATTATTTATGGTTTAAAAGTTGACTTCGAGTGCCTCAGCCAACAAAATTTGATATTTGAATTGTCCTTTAAATTGACTTATTTTACAATCCAAATTTAGTTAAAAATGACCAAGAAAGAGCGTGCAACGTTTGTTATAAATACGTTAAAAGAACTTTATCCAACCATTCCGATTCCTTTAGACCATAAAGATCCTTATACTTTGTTGGTTGCTGTGCTGCTTTCTGCACAATGTACTGATGTTCGTGTGAATCAAATCACACCTTTACTTTTTGCGAAAGCAGACAATCCCTACGATATGATAAAAATGAGTGTGGAAGAAATTAAGGAAATTATTCGTCCTTGTGGCTTATCTCCAATGAAATCAAAAGGAATTCATGGTTTATCGCAAATATTAATCGACAAATATAATGGAGAAGTTCCGCAGAGTTTTGAGGCTCTGGAAGCACTTCCGGCTGTTGGACACAAAACAGCTAGCGTTGTTATGAGTCAGGCGTTTGGAGTTCCTGCATTTCCTGTGGATACTCATATTCATAGGTTAATGTATCGATGGAATTTAACTTCGGGCAAAAATGTGGTTCAAACTGAAAAAGATGCCAAAGCCATTTTTCCTAAAGATTTATGGAATGATTTACACTTACAAATCATTTGGTACGGAAGAGAATATTCTCCAGCGCGAGGTTGGGATATTGAAAAAGATATAATTACAAAAACTATTGGAAGAAAAGAAGTTCTAAAAGAATTTGATAAAAAAATATCGCGTCCAGTTAAATAAAACTAGACGCGATATGTTAATTAGCAAGGAGTTCGAAGTTCATATTACCTACTTTGACCATTTTCAAAGCTTTCGAATAATTAAGTATGAAATTAATTGTTTCTTTTTTTGGTAACATTTTTGTGTTTGCTAATGCTTTTTTAGAGTAAAGTTTTGCCATAGAGTGATTTAAATTATACTACTATAACGTTATAACTTTACATATATTGTTTAATTGGTCAAAATAATTTGATTTTTTTCAATTAATTTTCTCAAGTTCATTAGTGCATATCGCATTCTACCCAAAGCAGTATTAATGCTAACACCTGTTAATTCAGCAATTTCGTTAAAACTTAAGTCTTGATAGATTCGCATAGTCAACACTTCTCTCTGATCATCAGGAAGTTGTTTTATTATTTTTTGCAAATCTTTTTCAATAACTTCTGTAATAATTCTACCTTCAGCATTCATTGAAGTATCCGTTAAAACAGAAAAAATTGAAAACTCTTCGGTTTCGCGAAGCATTGGCATTTTTTTGTTCTTACGATAATGATCCACAATAAGATTATGTGAAATACGCATTACCCAAGGTAAAAATTTACCTTCTTCGTTGTATGAATTAGATTTTAAAGTCTTGATTACTTTGATAAAAGTATCTTGAAATACGTCGTCAGCTACATCACGGTCGGCCATTTTGGAATAAATAAATCCATAAATTTTAGACTGATGTCTGTTGATTAATACAGCCAAAGCGTTCTCGTCGCCGGCTATATAATTCTTTACCAATAAAGCGTCTGGGATTTGAATAGTAGCCATAAAATTACCTTTTAGTTTTGGGTTAAAAAATCGTAATGTTTTTTCTAAAAGTAATTTTTTGCGATAGGCGACTGTTAAAATTTGATTAAATTATAGCCAAATGTAACATAAACTTTTCTTAATATGCAAATAAAATTTAAAATTTTAACATTTCAAATGCAATAAAATTGAAAAAGTAGCATAAAAACGACAAAAAGACCTTACAAAATGGGATTATCTTGTAAGGCCTTTAAAAGTTATAAAAGTATCAAATTGAAATTTAATCTATTTCACAATCATTTTTTTATCGCTCTTTTTATTGTCTGAATAAACTGCGATTAAATATATTCCTTGTGAAAGATTTTTTATATCAACTTTATTAGTATCCTCTTTTGTTTCTAAAACTAAAGTTCCAACCATATTATAAATTTCTACTTTATCAATTTTAGATTCAGAATTTATGCTGACAAATTCTTTAACAGGATTTAAGAAAGAAAAATCAACAGTATCTTGAATTGAGGCTACTTCTAAAGCGCAATTGCTTCCAACCACATAATTATAGTATGTTGTGACTGAAAAACCATTTGCATAAGCAAACTTAACTGCATAAGTAATCGTTGCACCTATTGTTTGGTTTGTAATTGTTTTAGTAAAAATATTTCCTGAAACATTAGTCATTTGAGTTTCTGTAAACGGACTTTGTTTCCAAAGAAAAGCCACTACTCCTACTTTGTCTGTGTCTAACATTTCAAAAGTTATTTTTACATCTGTTCCTAAAGTTTCAAAAGCATAATTATATCCAGTTGAAAAAGAATTTGCTTGAGCCGCTGAACTCGTTCCAGAGCAACCAATAACTCCTGTAGTTGTTGCGTTTAAAACTATCGGATTTGAAACATAGTTGTTTCCTGCCAAATCGCTCGCAGTTATTGAAAAACTATAATTTGTATTAGGAGACAAATTAGGCACAATTACCGATTTTTGAACTCCAGATGGATTGGCTGTATTGATAGTTCCGCCACTATAATTAATACTATAAGAAACGTTTCCTGAATTGTCATTTGCATTCAATAATAATTGAATCGTTGAACTTGTAACAGTTCCAACTGTAGCTGTAAAATTAGTTGGTGGTTGTGTATCTCCAGCAATATTTTGATATACTCTTACATAATCAATTTCCATAGTTGCTTGGTTAAAATTTGAAGGAATTGTTCCAGCAACTCCGCCCATTGCAATGTTAAGTAACAGATATTGTTCTGCATTAAAAGGCCAATTACTTGGGGTTTTCACAGCAGGATTGTAGGAATAAAAAGCTACACCGTCTAACAAAAATGTAATTTGATAAGGTGACCAGTTCATAGAATAGACATGAAAACTATTTCCTAAATTGGAAGCTATTGTTCCTCCATGATTTACAGTATTTCCGAAAGATGAAGGTGTGTGAAGCGCACTTTGTATGTACCCTGCTGGTTGAGACGGTGTGATTCCGTGTTCCATAATATCAATTTCACCACAAGCAGGCCAATTGGTTGTTCCGAACTGAGAGTCAAAAAAACCGCCATCTTCATTTATATTTTTTCCAAGTAACCATAACGCTGGCCATGTGCCTTGATTAGTAGGTATTTTGGCACGAATATCAACTCTACCATAAAGAAAGGCGAATTTAGAATTCAATCTTGCTGATGTATATTGTTTGGTTACACCTTGGTTAGTATAAGGTTCCTTTTTGGCAACAATATTTAGGAAACCTGCATTTACAGATGAATTAGTAAGTTGGTCAGTGTAATGCTGCACTTCTCCATTATACCAACTTCCACCTGCTGGCAATTGCGTTTGATGATGCCATTTAGCAGAGTTTACAGCGCCATTAGTATCAAACTCATCAGACCATACTAGATTAGTGTAAACTACATCTACTTGAGAATAACTTGATGTAAAAAAAATCAATAGTAAAAGTATTTGTAATTTATTTCTCATATACATTTTTATTAAAATTTAAGTTTTTCGTTTTTATCCCATAATCCCCAATAAGCTCCAACTGCACCTTCTGGTCCTACTTTCCAAGATTCGTCAAACGAAGAAAAATAGAAAATTTCAATATCATTAAATTTCGACCAATTCTGACTTTCTATAAAATATTTCATTGCATTTTCATTGGTTGCTACTGCACCTTTTAATGAACCGCCTTCGCTTGGCCAACCAGTTTCTGTTATAATAACACGTTTTCCTTGACCTGCATCTTTTGCAGAATTAAACATACTTTGCATATGTGGCAAAGAATATTCAATAGGACAACCTTCCCAATAAGGATAACAATTTGTCAAAATCACATCACAAACCTCAGTAATTCTTGGTCGGTGAGAAAACTCATAATAAGCATCTACATAACCTACTGGAATATTAGGCAAAGCTTCTTTAACTCGTTTAATGTATTCTAACAATTGATCTTCTGTCAAATCACCTCTGTACATTACTTCGTTTCCTACTGCTGCTATATCTACAGAACCTTCTTTAGCTAAAGTGATTAAACTCTCTATTTCTTTTTCATTCAGTTCTAAATCATCTCCAAGCCAAGCACCAACTAAAGTTTGCATTCCGTTTTCTTTGGCAATTCTTGGAATATGTTCGTTGCCTTCGATACATGAAAAAGAACGAACCCATTTAGAATATGGCTTTAAAATTTGAATACGACGATTTACTTGTTCGGCAGTAATAATATCGCCTGGTTTTTGTCCGTCTTCGTATAAGCTGAAGCAAATTCCATGCATGCCATTTTCTAAAGTTTCTCTCCAAAGTTCTGCTAATTTCTTTGCAGGAATATCGGAAAAATCAAAACTCTGATAATCACTTTTGTTAGTATTATTGCTATTGCTATTATTATAATTATTTTCTAATGAAAAATAGTGACCTTCTCTAAACGACATGATTTGTAATTTTTAAAATTTAAGCTTCTCATTTTTATCCCAAATTCCCCAAGCAGTTCCCACGGTTCCTTCTTGCAAGGCTTTCCAAGATTCGTCAAAAGAAGAGAAATGGAATAGCTCAATATTGTTGTTTTTTGCCCATTTTTGAGAAGAAACAAAATATTTCATAGCATTAATTTCTGATGGAATTGCTTCCTCAACCGTTTCTCCTTTACTTGGCCAACCTGTTTCTGAAATTATGATTTTCTTTCCTTGAGCCACGTTTTTAGTTACTTCCATCATATTTTGTAAATAAGAAGTTGTAAAATCTACATTTGCTCCTTCCCAAAATGGATAGAAATTAACTAGCAGTAAATCGCAACTAGAAATCAAATTTGGTTTATCTAAAAACTGATAATAAGCATCAACATAACTAACAGAGATATTTGGTACTGCTTCTTTCACTCTTTTGATGTAACCAATAAGTTCTTGTTCAGAAATTTCATTACGATGTAATACTTCATTTCCTACTGCAGCTATATCTACCAAACCTGATTTAGCTAGTTTGATTAATGCTTCAATTTCTTTTTCGTTTCTAGCTTTGTCATTGCTAATCCAAGCTCCAACAACAGTTTTCAATCCTTTCTGATGAGCAATTTCAGGAATTAACTCGTTACCTTCTGTGCAGGAAAAAGTACGTATCCAATTGGTGTGAGGAGCAATAATGTCTAATCTTCTTCTAATTTGATCAGCAGAAAGAATATCACCAGCTTTTTGGTTTTCTACATAAGGACTGAAACATAATCCGTGTAATCCATTATTTAGTATTTCAGAATAAATAGCTTTTAATTCAGTCTCGCTTTTAGTATTCAATTCGTTATCAATTGAAGAATTAATCGAACCATTTTTTAATAATGAAACAAGTTTTCCAGAAAGATAGGCTGAAGATTGGGTTTTCGTTTTTCCTTTTCGTTTATCTAAAACATCTCTCACTTCTCTAGCTTTGGCTTCGTCTACATCATAATCTTTCATCACCCAAATTGCAAAAGATGTTCCTAGAATTGGAATACCAACAAAAGCTATAAGTAGCCAAAACATTGTTTGATCAGTTTGGGTATCAGCATTAGATTTAAAATCAACTAAAGAAAGAATAATTCCGCTTAATAAAGCTGCCACTGCAGTACCAAATTTAACCATCCACCAATAAATGGCACCCAAACTTCCTTCTCTTCTTTTACCTGTGTTTAATTCATCAATATCAATAACATCAGAAGTCATAGACATCATAATAGTAAATAAACCGCCAATACCAAAAGAGAAAAATGGCAATGCAAATAAAAACAAATAAGGTTTTCCAGGAACAAAAAGAAAATATAATAATATGTACCCTAAAATAGAAATACTCTGAGAAACTAAAAACGCTTTCTTTTTTCCCATTGTTTTTGACATTCTTGCAACTATTGGTATTACAACTACAGTAGTTATAATTGCTCCAATACATCCGAATAAAGTAGGCCATAATCCAAAACCATTTTCGTTTCCTTTAAACAAATAGTATTTAATAATAAAATATGAAAAACCAGCAGTGGTTTGAAATGCATTAAAAATTAAGAAAGTTGCAATACAAATTTTTCTGAAAGGCATAATTTCTGCAGAAGCTTTTAAACCTTCTTTTATTTCTCCAAAACTCCCAAGGATTCCTTTTAAATCTATTGGACTGTAGTTTTCATTGATTGTAGATTTACTTGAAATGAAAAATGCTGGAATTGCTGCTAAAATAGCACAACCAATTGCAACGTAAATCGCTAAATCTCGCACAGCAAAATCGGTAGTTGGATATAATTTTGTATTATACATTACAACATACAGCCAAGGAGCTGCAACCCATGCTAACTGACCAATTAGTTGAGAAGTTGCCATAATACTGGTTCGCTCATGAAAATCATCGCTCATTTCATAACCCATGGCAACAAATGGAATACTAAAAATAGTAAGTCCTGTATAAAAAATAAAGGAAATACCTAAAAAGTATGTAAAATTATAGGTTACACCATTTTCTGGATACATTTGCCACATTAACGCAAATGAAATTCCTAAAATAATAGCACCTGCTAAAACATATTGTCGTCTTCTACCCCATTTTGATTTTGTATTATCACTAACGTAACCCATTACAAGGTCAAACAAAGCATCATAAAATTTAGGTATAAAAAAAGCAATCCCTTGTAAAAAACCACTAAAACCAAGTCTTTCAACTAGTATTACTGCGAAAATACCCAACACAGCTGGAAAGATTTGGTTGGCAAGCATACCTATACCAAATGCAATTTTTTGACCCATTGGAACTTTTCCTGATGAAGTTGAATTAGTATTTGACATATAGAGTTTTTTTAATTATTAGTTAGTTTGGTTTGATTATTATAGTTTGTAATGCTTTTGAATCAATTGAGATTAAAGCATTTTTATTATTTAATTTGATATCAATTGTTTGTTTAGATTCTGTTGGATTAAAAACTGCTATTGCAATAGAGCCATCTGGATTTTGGACAGCAGTTGAAACCAATTCTTTAGAATTTATCTCACAACCAATTTTAACAGCACCAGGTCGCATGAACTTACTAAAATGAGCCATCACATAATATAAAGGTGTAAGATAGACTTCATCATTTTTATCATCTACAATGACTGGAGCTACGCACCAATTTTTGAACCAATTTGGTCCACCTTGTCTGTCAAGAACCATGTTCCAGTCTATCCAGCCATCTACTCTATTATTTATGCATCCTATTATATCATTAGCATAACGGTTTACTGGAGCGTATTTTGGATGCAAATATTTTTCTTTTTCACTTGCCCAATCCCAACCCCAATCGGTAGCTTCTTTTTTCCAATACCAAGCATCGTCTTGCCAATGCGGAATTTCAGAATCTACACAACCTTCGGTTTCTATTAAATATTTGTTAGGTGCTTTTTGGTGTGCATATTGTAAATCTTCTGGGAAAACTTCATAGGTACTTTCATACCAATGAATTGCCATTCCGTCAAAATATTTAGAGGTGTTTTCATCTTTATACATTTCGTTTGCCCATTCTTTGATACCTGCACGATTTTGATCATATCCAAGTATCTTGACATTTCCCCAGCCGTCTTTTTCTAATTTTGGCCCCATGTGATTCATTACAAAATCGGTCATTTCTTTTGGAGAAAAAAGAGTGCTTTCCCAATTGTTTCCGTTTCCGTGTGGTTCATTTATTACTGTTACACCCCAAATATCAATACCTTCTTTTTTGTATGCATTCAAATATTTTGAAAAATACAAGGCAAAAGCATCATTGAATTCTGGCAATAATTTCCCACCTACATATTTTTTATTGTCTTTCATCCATGGCGGACACGACCAAGGTGAAGAAATGATTTTAAAACCTTCTTTAGAAATAGCTTTTGCATCTAAAATCATCGGAATTAAATCGGATTTATCGTCTTCTATGGTAAAATGTTCCAAAGTCATGTCGTTTTCGACTTTGGCGTAAGTGTAATTGCTTAACGAAAAATCGCAAGACGCAATGTGTGTTCGAGTAAGCGAATAATTGGCTCCTGATTCACTGAAGTAAGCATCCAAGATTTTCTTACGATTTTCTTTACTCAATCGATTGAGTAAATAAGCCGAAGATTCTGTAAAAGAACCTCCAAAACCTGTAATGGTTTGAAATTTTTCATCTGGATTAATGGTAACAACAACTGGAGTTCCTTCGTTAGAAAATTGGGTAATTTTTGTCAATGAATTTCCACGTTCGGAAGTTTCATAAACTTGAACATTTAATTTATCTCCAACTTTACAACTATGCAATGAAAACGCCATAATACAAGCTATTATCAAATATTTACTCTCTACTATTTTACCTTTGTTATTTACCATTCTTTTAATTCTTTAAAACAGAATTAGGTGTTTTGACATCCAACCATAAAGCTTTTTCATCACCATTATACGTTTTTGCTATTGGTTTTCCATCTCTAGTTAAACCCTTAAAAGTTCCACTATCTACATTTTTCCAAAGTACATATTTAGCTTGTGATTGCAAATTAATTAAGCCAAAATGATTTTCTGAACCTAACGGATTGGCAGCATCTTTCCAATTTTCATCAAAAGCCTCAAAATAGAAACACGAAATATTATTTTTGTTGCTCCATTCTCTCATTAAGTCATAATACAAAGCTGATTTATATTCATCAGTTGCTTTAGAACCATCATTTCCATAATGCTCATTTGACTTTGTTGCCCAACCTGTTTCACCAATATGAACTGGTTTATTCACACCAATTGATTTCATATAACTTACAACACTTTCGTATTGATTGATGGCATAATTTCTAGCTCTTAACATTGCAGCATCTACTTTTTCTTTTTCAGAAAACTGCAATTCATTCTCTTTTATTCCCCAAAAAACTGGATGATAATGAGTGTCGTGCATTGGATAAGTATGCATCGAAATATAATCTACTGCTTTTATTAATTTATTCAAATCCTCCACATGATAATCGGCAGTATGTCCGCCCCAAGAAGCAAAATTATCTGAACTTGTTATCCAAACTTGTTTAGGTAATTTATTCTCTTTCTTTAAATTCTGTAAATGATTTACCCATTTCAAAATGATATTTGGCGTGACATAATAACTAGTTGCCCATTTCACCATCGCTTCATTCCCAACGGCAATGATTTTAATTATCTCAGGATATTTATTAGTTAATCTTACTGCTTCTTCAATTTCAATCGCATTTCTCTCACTTTCTTCATTATGAATTGGTTGCAAATTTGTCCATGCATTTTTACAATCAATCCAAGCACCAAGCATTACATACATTTCAAAATTTTCATCCGCTTTTTTTAATTCTGTAATGGCTTTTAATAAATTGGATACTTCTTCATAATGCACATTATAAGTTCGTAAAACTTTAATATTCAATGCAGAAAGAATTCTTAAATCTTCTTTTATTTCAGATATTGTTGGTTGAATTTCTCTAGAATTTGCTCTGTATCCACCATAACAAATAGCTTGATAATTTGTATTTCCTAATAATTTTTCTGCCGTCATTTCTTTTGAAACTAAATTTCTTGTATTCATTGGTTTACATGATATAAACAATAGTAATAAGATGTAAATCAGGTTCCTCATTATCTTAAAATAGTTGCGTTTAAATAGACTTCAACCAATGTAATTTCATCAGTTCTATCGAATATTTTTTTGCTTTCTTCTTTGTTTAATTCTAATGTTTCAAAAGTTTTTGTTGCTCCATTTTTATAGTTCAAAACAATTTTACTTGTTGTATTAATTTTATAAATAACTGGCACTTGACATGTTGTAAATGCTAAAGAGTCTTTTTCGAGATTCATTACTTTTTGTGAACCATCAACCATCATGAAAGTTACTTCTGTATCTTTTGATAAAAACTCTTCTTTTTTGAGGAAGTTTGGTTGGAATTGTAATTTTCCGTCGTTCATTTTCACACCTAATTCTCCAATTCTAGTTAAAATATCTTCTTTAACTTGACCTGTCATTCCTGGTTGTTGTGCGCCTTTTCCAAAAGGTGTGTGTGAATAAGGATCGGTTGGGAAAGCACCATAAACTTCTGGTGATTTATGAATTCCAATTCCGGCTCCAATTTCATCAAAATGATTTACTAAAGCATCAATTACAGTTTCATCTTCTTTATTTTCGATAGATTTATTTATAACTTCCATTACAGCCAAATACAATTTGGAAACCATATGCCAATAAATAGAACCTAAACCTTCATAGCCATAAAAAGTTCCCGAACGACCTGTAAAAGCTTTGTGATTGAATACGTCTTCAAATATTTGAAGTACAGCATCTGAATCTTTTGAAACCAATTCTTTATAATCTGCATTCGAAGCCAATAAATCTAAAGCAATCTTTAAATCATTAGCATTATGAAAATTACCATTAAAATGATAGTTTCCTTTAATGTCTTTATTGATTAATTGGAAATTATTGTCGCTTAAAAGTTGTTTTAGCAAATGAGAATTTTCTACTTTCTCTCTTGGAATTATATTCTTTTCTAAAAACTTAGGAAGTTCTTTATTTGGATATAAAATATAGCTGTTTTGATCTTTTCTGTACAAAGCACTTTTTCTTAAAGCATCCAATACTTCTAAAGATTGTTTTCCTGATAAAAAGCCTGAACTTAAAATAGCTACTTGACCTTCAAGCATTTCTGGTAAATAGGAAATCGAAACGCCATTATTTTCAATAGACATTAAATTATATGCATGATACAATTTATCTTCTCTTTGATTGGCTTTTATAGAATGTTCGATAAAATCAATACTAACTTGAGCAAAGTTCTTCAATCCTTGCATGGAATGCGTTCTCTTTTTACCCCAAAAACCGCTATTGTAAACTTGAAAACGATATTCGGAAGCAACTTGACCTAAAGCATTAAGTATCTTTTGTCTTTCTTCATTAGAGATTGAACCTGATAACAAATGTTGATTATCTAATAAAATTTGTCTGATGGCATGATAAAATTCTACCATTTCATTAGATATTTTGATGGTTTCCTGATTAGAATTATCTAATAATTGTTGGAAAAACTTTAGAAATCTTCTCAAATAATAAAGCGTAACCATTGAAACACCGTTACCTACCAAAGCATTGTTAGCGTCATTCCATTCTGGACGTTGGGTATTCATCCAAATTCCTGCTTCTGGAATAAAATTGGACATTTTTGCCAGAACAGTAGCTAATAATTTCTCAATAAGATTTACATGATAAATTTCATCAGTATTATCTCTTAGTAAAGCACCATCTGCACCATTTTCAATTCTACGTTTTTGAATTTTAGCATCCCATTCATGATCAAACTCGATTGTATCTTTTGGATTTTTTAAAATATCTTGATACGGTTTAATAATATAAGGAACTGCAGCATAAACAAAACACTCTTTATCAAAATACGCGTTTAGTTTTCCTGGTTGGTACTTTTCTATAAACTCTAAAAACTTCAACAAATAGATAATTTGATGATCACCCCAATAACCAATGTAAGACCAAGGATTATCTGGTTCGATAGTTTCCCAATCAAAGCCACTTTTTGTTACTCTGTATGGATTATATCCATCGAAAGTTGAGGCGTTCAAAAACTTGTGAATCATTCCGTCGATAAACTCAGGATAAGCATTAGCTAACGATTCCCAATTTTGAAAAATATCGCGCCAGTTTCCTTCATAATCTAATATTTTTGAACCATCAATTTCACTTCTGGTGTTAATCGAAAATTTGTTCCATGGACGACTTGGATCACCGTGTCTTCTACTAAATTTAAGAGGAAGATATTCAGTACAAAGACGAACTAAATCCGCATTTTGAGAATTTGAAATTAATTCTTGAAGATGTGAATAGTCAAAAGTTTTAGGTAAATCGTTTAGAAATTTACTTTCTTCTTGAAATAAGGTTTTGTTTGCTTTAGCTATATAATTTACAAAATCATTTTTCTCGATGGTGTAGTTATTATCAAAAATTCCACCACGCATGATGTTGAATAAAACATTTGAAAAATGACGTGTATCTTTACGTTTATCTGCTGTGAATTGCAATCCGTCTGCAGTTGCATTTAGAGCGATAAGATTTTGAGTACCTAAATCTATATCTTGAATTATTTGATTATCTAACGTTTTATCATTACAAATAGCATCTGCTAACTCAATAACTTGAGCTTGATTTTGATTTACATTAGCAATAATCTTCCAAGATTTAGAAGAATTCTTTGTTAAAAATAAGTCAGTTGAAACAAAATAAGCACCTTTTTCACCTTTAACATCAGTTTCTTGATAAGGTTTTTGAAATTTTCTGAAAGCAGAAAGTTGTAATGATGAAAGCAAATAAGTTGGATTATCCAAACCTAAAGACCAAGCTATATTAGCTTTTAGCGCTTCGCTTGGTTCGGCTTTATCAACAATAATAGCACTTAGAGCAAAAATTCCTAAACCACTTTCTGAATGAAGTTCGTTTCTTTTGTATGCATCAACTAAATTACTTGTTGTGGCTTGCAAATCACTATTAACTCCTTGAGGTAAAACATTTTGGATTCCATCAAGAAGTGTTATTTTATAATCATTTTCAGAGTTATTAATTAATTCTGATTTTTTTACAAATCCGAATAAATTGCTAGAATTCCATTGGTATCTGAACGTAAGTTGAAAATCATTATGAATTTCTTCGAATATGATTTTATTACCAAACTCGTTCTTGTATAAATTTCGAGTTATAGAATACTTATCATTAAATCGTTCTGAAAAAGGTTCCCAAATATATTTTTCATCATTATATGTAATTTGAAAAATAGTTTTACTTCCAGTAATATCAGCGAATTCGGTTATTTTATCATCTGTATAATAAGGAAAAAGGGCAAATTCAGCATTTTTTCTTCCTGCTGTTAAACCACCATTACTTGAAATAAACATCCAATGATTAGAATCACTAACGATGCTCATAAAAAATGGTCGCATTGCATCGTTATTGGAAATTTTATAGAAAACTTCTCCTTCTATTGAAATAATATTCATTTCAACAGATTTTGCAGTTAAATTATTGTTTGCTTTTTCAATACTATTTTGGGATAGGCTCATAAACACTCTTTAATTGAAATTTAAAAAAATTAAATAATCTAATAGACTAAACTTAAAAAGTCTATTAGATTATTATTTGAAAAAAAAACTTATTGATAAACTCTTACATAATCGACTAACATTTCTTGTGGAAATGGAGTTTCACTATTTGGTGCTCCTGGATAGTTTCCACCAACTGCCATATTAAGTATTATGTAAAACGGTTGGTTAAAAACCCAATCACCAGTGACATCAAATGGAGTTATTTGATTGTATAGAGCATCATCTACATAAAAATTAATGTAATTTTCTCCCCATTCAATTCCAAAAACGTGAAAATCTGTATCAAATCTGCTGTTTGGTAATGTAAATGTTTTAGTTATTGCGTTTCCAGCTGAATATCCTGGACCATGAACAGTTCCAAAAACTTTAGTAGGACTATTTCCAAGGTATTCCATAATATCGATTTCTCCACATTGTGGCCATATAGCAGTATCGGAATTGCTTCCAAGCATCCAAAATGCTGGCCATAGACCTTTTCCTCTAGGCAATTTTATTCTAGCTTCTAATCTACCATACTTGGTTTCAAATTTACCTTTTGATAAAATTCGAGCAGAAGTAAAAGCTTCTCCCATATACTGTTCTCTTCTAGCAGTAATTTTAAGTAAACCGTTTTCAACTTTAATATTTACTGGTCTATCTGTGTAATATTGAAGTTCGTTATTACCCCAACCATCTGTACCAGTTCCAATATTGTAAGACCACAGATTAGAATCTGGAGCTCCATTAACACTAAATTCATCACTCATTACTAATTGATTTTTAGTAACAACTGTTTGCTTTTCATCTGTAGAACAGCTATTAAACAATAAAACTATCGATAATGAAAGAATTAAACTATTCTTATTTTTAATTGAAATCATTTTTATTTTTTTTAGTTATGGAAATATATATTATCGACATATAATATTGAATTATCACCTCCTTCAAGAATAATTTGAGCTAGATTGTTTCTATTCAAAAGACCTGGCATTGCAGAAAATGGAATTTCAATTGAAATCCAATTTTGAGAGACAATTGGAGTTGGAGTTGTCGCAGTAAATGTTGTAGAGTGTCTTGTATCGTCACCACCACCAAAAACGCCATTTGCACCAAAATCCACAACAATAACACGTAATTGTCTTCCTGGAGCGATTGGACCTGGAATAAATGCATCCATATGAAAATGAGTCATTGAAGTAGCATTAACTGTTGGACCATCAAACTCAATTCCAACAAAATTAAAGTTAGTATAATTTAAAACATTGTCACCTAAAACAGAAAAATCATTTGAAACTGTTGTTTGCCATGGTTGCCAATAACCATTATAATATTCAACAGGTACATTAGTGTAGGCATCTGAAAATATTGAAATTACATTTGATGGATTTAGAGTTGGAGTTGGAGCATTAACATAGGTACCAGTACAATTTATTATTAAGCTTCCTGTTGTAGGTTGACCATTGAAAGTAGCTGTTATTGTTGCTGTTCCAGCTGCAATTGGGGTAACTACGCCAGCATCATTTACCGTTGCGACTGATGGATTTGAAGAAACAAAATTTAAATATGCTGGTGCGATTGTAACAGATTGGTTAATACCATTTGGCATATTAAAATTTGCAACTACACCGTTTACAACAGAAGTTACGCCCACAAAAGTTGTTCTTGTAACGTTAGTACCATTCATGATTGAAGCGTTTAAAGGTAGAATTGTACCTAATTTTTCAAATTTTAACTCATCAATCCACAAAGAATAGCCAGCTCCACCAGTATTTTGTGTGCCTGCAGCAATTCTGAACATTCCTTTTTCTTGTAACAACTTGGATGCGTCAGGAATGGGTATAATATATTTTGTCCAAGCAGTTCCAACGCTTACTTGTGTAATGCTTGCAATATATTTGTTTGGAAAAAAATCTTCACCAAATCCAAATTCACAACCACCCTGACCTAAAGCATTAGGAATAATACCTCGAGAGGCCTTTGCGTAAAAAGTTAAAGCATCATAGCTTGTTAAATCTCGTCCAGCTCCATCTACTCTAAATATTGCACCAGCATAATTTCCCTCAGGATCATTCTCGTTTGGCACATCAAAACGCATCGATGCAGTTCCTTTGTAACTTACTTGATTATCTATAGACCATGCGGTTGCTTTAGAACCTCCGTAAGGAAAGTAAAAATCTGTACCCATTGCTACAGGTGCGTCAATAAATACATCTGCAGTTTTAGGAAATGTTGCGTTTGTAGCTTCATCTGACAAATCTCTTTCGCAGCTAATATTGATTAAAATAATCAATCCAAATAAAAGCGAATTTCTTAAATAATTAATTTTTCTATTTTTCATTTTTTCAATTTTTTTAAATTATTTACCAATATTTATATGAATGTATGTTCTGATTTCCCATTCAGATCCATTTCCAAATCCTACTGGAGTTAAAACAGGTACTGCTGGAAAAGTATTTGCTGGAACGAAAGTTGGAGAATACCTTGGAGAATATTGGTCTAATGAACGCCAAATACCCATAATACCTATTTTAGTATCTGGTAAAATAAACCAATTTGGTTTTCCAACAGAGGTTGAAATGTCAATAGAACTTTGTACAGGGTATGTTAAGTTAAAGTCACGGTGATAATCAAATGGACCCCAGTCATTTATTTTTAAAGAAGAAACTACTTTTACTTTTTTATAAATCACTCTTAAATCACCACCCATTCTATTGATTGTTCTATCTGAATCACCATTTGCTTGACCATTACCAAAGTATAAGTTAGCTATCATTCCTAAATCTGGGCTAATTTTTGAAACTATTCTAGTATTTGATTCCCATAAATTTTGAGCTGGAGCTGAATTAGGGAAAGCAAAAGGAGTACGATTTGCTAAAAATCCGATAGCCGCATCCATTGTTGTAGGCAGTTTTCTATACACAAAACCTGTACTGAAAGCAAATTTTGCATCTTCAACCATATCATTATTCCACTCATACATCCAAGTTGCTGGAGTTGGGTCGAAAGTAAGTAATAGCTCTCCACCTAATGTTCTTCTATTACTTCTAACAAAAAACGGATCGTCTAATACATTTCTTAATCTTCCAGGAGCATCAACACCATTTGGCATAGCATCAACAATAGGTTGTTGCCACAACATATTTGGAGCAATTTGAAGTTTTGAGTTAATGTTGTAAGTAAATCCAGCAAGAAAGTTCATTTGGTTACCACTTCCTGAATCTTTTAGTCTCCATCCTGTAAATGTCTGAACATTGTCTGCTCCTCCATTAGCAACTAAACCTTGAATTGCACCTTGAGTGTAGACATTAAATCTACCCTTAGAAAATGTTAACTTTGCTTTTCCTCCCCAGTTATCTTTATTATTTATCTTATCTACTTTAACGATATTACCATCCATCATTTGAAACTCTCTACCATTTAAAGGTTGTCCTGCCCAAATACCACCAGCTTCAACACCAAGATCGCCTAGCTTTGTTTTGAAATGAATAGTTGCTCTTCTTGTTTTAGGAACTGGAAATGCAATTGAAGAAACGGCTTGAGAAATTTCTACTTGATTTATATCTTCGTGATATACTGCTGTAGCATCTACTTTACCTAATTTTGTTCCATACTTTACAAGATATGCTGGGTTTGCTCCCCACCATAATTGTGGTCCGAATGCAGCTTTAAAACCTTTTAAACTTCTTTTACCATCAACTTCAAACCCTAAAGTTTCTCCATTATAGATATCTAAATTAGGTCCATAGTTAGCTTCAGAATATAAAGCAAAGAAATCTCCTTCATAACCCCAATGGTAATGTCCTGTTCTATAAAAACCTCTAACTTCAAAATCCTTTGCACTCCAAGTGTAAGATGCATTATATACTTGAACCCTATTAAAATCACTTACAACTAGAGGACCATCAGGCGTGTTAAAAGTTTGAGCTCTACCTCTATTTTCATAAAAGATTTCGTTAATTGGATTTTCAGCAACTCTTCCTAAAATATTAAAATTTACATTTGCTTTCATGTTAGAAGATGGATTACCCTCAACACCAACAAAATAGGACTGCATGTGATCAAAACCTAATCTATTAGGAAAATTAGTTGTAGCTGGATCATCACTCTTAGGTGTTGAAATTAAAGTACCACCAGTATTAAAGGTTGTAAATTCTGCTCTAAGATTACTAATTTTTAAAATTTGACTATCATTACTTCCTAAAGCTGCTTTATCTGCTCTAGCTCTTAGTGAAGCGTCCATAAGATTTGCTTCATCAAAGTGAGTGTTCATTTTGGCTTTATTTGCTGTTTCAGCAAACGGATTAAACTTATGAATATCTTTTAAAACGTAATAAGCAGATCTAGGATACAATTGATAAAACCCTTTTTCGTTTGTTGGTCCTTTAGCACAAATACCAAACCACTCTTCATTCATGTTGTTTTGTCCTTCAGTAAAATCTTTTTGATAACCACCATTAGACCATGAAGCATTACTATCATGTTGATCTAAATTTTTTGTTTGACCATATTTCCACCATCCATCACTAAACTGAAAAGTAAAACCACCAAGACAATTTCCGTTTTTACCCATCCCAGCTGCGTTTTCATAAATTTCTTTCCAATTTCCTTTTAAGTAAAAAGCTTGTGCATTTTGATCTTCTTGATTTGTTAGAACATTAAAAGCATCTGAACCAAATTCGGTAAATAAAACCGGTTTACCGTATTCCTTTTTTACTCTATCAAACAGATCACCGAAAGAAACTCCACGGTAAACATTTGTACCATATATATCAACATCCTTACATTCTTCTGCAACTATGTCTAAGAAAAGTAAATCTCCATTACATATTGCCATTGGGTGATTTGAATCTATTGCTTTCATTTTAACAACAGCTTCATTGAATAATTTGTACATTGAACGTGCACGAACAGTAGACTTTCTATCTTTTACTGGAATATTTTCTGTTTCTGCTCCATCCCAAAACAAACCATAGTTATTTTCATTTCCTAATAGGAATAATAACAAACCTTTAGTATTTTTATATTCACTAGCCATTTCAGTTACTTCCTTAAGTAAAAGTTCACGAGTTTTAGCATCTGAATATTCTGTATTTGGCTTCCAAACACCATCAATTGTCAAACCATATCTACCAAAAGAGTGATTTAACATGGTATAAATTCCATAATTTGTATGAATGTATTCAATCCATTTTTTTGGCATTCCCGAATAAACACGAATGGTATTTACTCCCATATTTTTTAACAATCCCATTTCATCATCAAGAGCTTGTTGAATAAATGCATCAGGCTGTTTCCAAAGGCTGTATGTATAATTTGTTCCAATTGGAAAATAATCCCAGTTCATTCCGTTGACAATAAAATCTCTTCCATCTACTGTAAGTTTTTGATCGGAATTATTTTTTTGAATTGTTACTTTTTCTGTTTGTGAAAAAGAGTTGATAGAACTGCAAAAAATTAGTAGAAAAATAATTTTTTTCATTTGAAGTACTAGATTAGGTTAATAGTTAAATATAAATCTCTTGTTAAGTTTTAATGATTTCATAAAAATACTAATGATTTATTATACAATTGGCAAAAACAACCACAACAAAAAACATACACTCAAAAAAAATAACTGTATAGTTATTGATTTATCATTGAAAACATTCGAAAAGATTAATATTATTAGAACATTATTGAAATAAAAAAATCCATATCAAACATTTTTGTTGAGGAAATGTATAGGTGTTTTGGTGGAAATTTTATTGATTATATTGATAGAATATATTCTACAAGTCCTTTTTCGTGTGGCAAATCCATTTTTTTACGCAAACGATATCGCTTTATCTCAATACTTCGCACAGAAATATTTAATAATGGAGCTATTTCTTTGGATGAAAGGTTTAACCTTAAGTAAGCACAAAGACGCAAATCGTTTGGAGTAAGTGAAGGATGCGCTTGCTTAATCTTCTTTAAAAAGTCTTTATCCGCTGTATCGAAAGCTTCTTTAAACACATTCCATGTATCTTCCTGAGATATATTTTTTGTAATGGTTGAAATTACAGATTTGATACTTCTATTATTACTTTCCTCTGAAGATTTCTTCAAATCTTCTTTAATTAATGATAATAATTCGTCTTTTTTGATTAAACTCATTGTCGAAACAGCTAATTCTTTGTTTTTGGCATCGAATTCCTGAGCTAACTGCTCGTTCTTAATTTTCATTAATTGCTGTTCGTTTTCCAATTCTTTTATTTCTAACAATAAATTATTTTCTTCAATTAGTTTTTCACGTTGCGTGTTATAATAATTTTTATAAAGCTTATTAACGTAAATTAATGATGAAATTATTATTAAACCATAAATTAGAATAGCAAAATTAGTAGCGTACCATGGTTTTTTTATAGTAAATGAGTAAGTTGCCAAATTATCATTTGCAGCATTTGAAACCCTGGATCTAACTTTAAAAACATAATCACCAGGTGGAAGATTTTTAAAATTCACCATTGGCTTAGCACTCCATTCGCTCCATTCATCTTGAAATCCTTCTAAAAGATATTGGTATTCTGCATAAATGTATTTATTATATTCCGGCACTGTATAACTAAAAGTTACATTATTTTCGTCATAATCGAAGATTCCTTCTTCAGACAAAGCAAAACTTGTTTGTTTATCATTTAACTTATTGATACTTAAATCAGTAATTGATACATTGTGACTTTTAGTACTTAAATCATTAATATTGATTACATAATAACCATCAGTAGTACCTATTAGATATTGATAATTTGATAATTGCGAAATATTTTCATATCCTAACATTGAATTTGTTAGTGTAGAAGGAATTGAAATGACATTCTTTTTTAAACTAGTGTTTAACTTATTTAATGTAAAATAATTGATGTAATTTTTAGAAAAAAGCCATAATTTATTAGAATTATCTAAAATTAATTTCCCTGAATTATATTCATCATTATCAAAAACACTACTTAAAGAATTATCTTTTGTAAATAATTTAGTCTTTTCATTTAGTTTATAAATTCCCTCTTTATAAGCATAGTATATTGAATTATTAAATTTGGCTAATCCTGCATTTTTCCCTTTTGGAGGATTGGTGTAAGTAAATAATTTAAAACATTTCTTAAAGCTATTATCAACTTGAAAACGAAAAACTCCTTTGTATTCATGACTTACATAAACTTCGTTATGATTAGTAATTTCAAAATATTTAGAAGAATAATTGAAACCTTCAATCTTATTCTTAAAAACCCATTGATTATTTACTTTCTCTAAAACCGAGAGTCCATAATAATTTCCTTGGATTATCCTATTTTTATTACTTGGTACACTCTCAAATTTCCATGTGCCAGATTGAGAAAAAATTGATTTTGAATTTTCATTTTCAATCACAAAAGTTCCAGAATCATGGCCACAAAAAAGAGTGTTGTCATGAACAAAAAGAGACCATACTTGACCTTTAGTCCCTTTAATAAATCTGAATTGTTCCTCATTTAAATAATTTTTACAAAAAAGACCTTGATTGGTTCCTATATATAACTTTTGATTGTGTACTATAGAAGTATAAACTGTTCCTAAAATTCCAGTTTCGTCAGTAAAACTCTTTATTGGTGACTGCAGATTGATACAATTGATTCCGTTATCTAAACCAATCCAAAGATTTTTTTCTGCATCTTCCATTAAAGACAAAACCGTGTTGTTACATAAACCTTTACTTTGAGTAATGTGGTATTTTACTTTTCCCTCTTTAGTTACAATAAAAACACCATTTGATATGGTACCTACTGCAAAACTTCCATCTGAGAGAATTTGACTGCTATAAATACTACTTGCAGCAATTTCTGAATCTGCCTCGGCATTATATTTTAATAAACTTCCATTTATTAACTTATAAAAACCATTAAATTGAGTATGAATTAGAAGTCCTTCATCTATAGAAAAAATGTTAACAATTTTATTTCCTTTTAAAACAGAATTATTCGAAATCAACTTACTAGTTCCATTCTCAATTTCAAATAAAGAATAATCTGTAGTTTGATAATAAATTGAATTTGAGGTTTTGAATGATTTTAAAACCCCATTTTTGGGCATTACTATTTTAAAAGTATTTGCTTTTGTATCATAAATATAAATTCTGTTTAATGATTGAAAAACAACCCATTGATCGTAGCTAATTATATTCCAGAATTGCTCATCGTCAAGAACTTTTGATTTAATTTTATTACTTAATGAAGTATAATTTAAATGACCGTTACTTTTTCTAGTCCAAAAACCAAACTCCATGTAGCAACCTGTATATATTCTATTTCCGATTACTTTTACAGAACGAATAATTGTTTCGTTTGGTGATTTATACAAATTCCAAGTTGAGCCGTTGAATTCAAGTAAACCTTCATTATTTGCAAAATAAACAAAGTGTTTACTATCTTGAGAAATCATCCAGTTTTGATTACCAGCGTTATATACAGAAGAATTATATTTAATGATTGGAGGCAATTCTTGACCAATACAATAGTTATTTAGTAAGAAAAGACTAAATAATATAAAGACAAGTTTAACTCGTTTCATTTTTTTGATAAATTAATATTGAGGTTAAATATAATTAAAAAATAATAATAGTCAAAGAACTACACTTAATAAATAAAAGTAATTTTAATAACTTGACATAAAAAAGGCTGTCGTATAGACAGCCTTTAAATATAGAATAATTTAAACTTATTCTTTGATGAATTTTGTTGAAGAAACTTTTCCGTCAATAGTAGCTTTTATTACATAAATACCAGAAGTTAAGCTAGAAACATTAACAGAAACTATTTCATTATTTGTAACTTCATTAAGTACTTCTTGACCTAAGATGTTATATATAGCTACTCTTTCAACAGTTGAAGGAGCTTCAATATTTAATAAATCTTTAGCTGGAATTGGATAAAGTTTTACATTTGAAGCATTGAAAGAAGTATTAGATAATTGTGAATTAGTTGTGAACATGATATTATCAATGTAAACATAACCAGCATTATCTACACTATCATTGAAAGGACTACATTTCCATTGGAAAAAATTCGTACTTGCGAAACCAATACCAGTAAAATATGATAAAGGAATCTCAACTTTTTTCCATTGACCTGTTAATAAAGGCTCTTGTGTACCTACTTGATAAACATGTTCAGTTACACCACCATTATTGCTTATCAATACAAATCTAAAACCATTTGGTAAATTTGGTTGAGCCCAATAATCAAATGAAACAAAACCATATGATGAAACATTAGCATTTGCCTCACCTTGACCCCATCCTGCAATACCAAAATTATAACGTAATGCTTTGTTTACAACAGATGTAGCATCTAAATCTGGTTCAGCCGATAAAATTCCGAAGTCATATACTACTGGAAATGTTGTAGTATAACTATTAGTATCGTTGTAAATACTATATACCTGGCTATTTGGAGCTGTAGGAACTGGAGCTGGAGTTAAAGGTGTTGGAATTACCGGAGCAGTTCCAAGAGGTCCTCTTATGTTATCAACATAAAAAGTTCTAGTTGGTCTTGGTATTGGAACATTACCTGGCTGCGTAAAGAAAGATGTTCCTCCAGCAGTCCAATAAGTGTGAATCACAAAACCAGTATAAGTTCCAGACGCAGGTGCAGGTTGCCCATCTAACGATGTATTGAAAGTAAACGTAACTGTTTGCCATGTACTACCACCTGGATGTGATGCAGAAGCAGCTACAGTAGCAGCAGGAGCAACACCGTTAGTAACCTTAACTAAAAAAACAACAGGATCTGCAGAAAATACATCCATAGTCATTGTTTGTGATGCAGTTAAATTTACTGGAGTAGTTAAATTCAAATTAATACCTTGCCAAGGTTCGCCAGCAGGATTTCCAGTAATTTTCATCACTTGTGTTGTATTTGTTCCTGTTCCAGCTTCTAAAACTGGTTGTGGACCAGCTCCAAAAGAAGCACCGTTAATACCACCACTCTCAGATGATTCAAAACCTAAAACTAATGGTAACGAAACTGGAACAGTTGGAACTTGAGTTAATGTTACATTATCAATGAAAAAACTAGTGTTACTTAATCCACCTTCAAAACCTAATTTCATTGTTGGATAAGTTTGACTTACAACAAATGTAGCTTCATAATTTGCCATTGTAGTGGTTAAATTGAAATCTTGTGTATGAATAGCAGCAAAACCACCACCATCTTCACCAAAAAACAATCTAACGGGACGAGCACTAGCTCCTCTTGCATCAAAAGTAATTTTATAGGTTTGTCCTGCTGTTAAAGATGAGATTTGAGTTGAAGTCAACACTTGGTTTAGTTGAACGTGCCATGTTTGACCACCTGCACCAACAAGAGTTGTTACATTTGCTTCATTGTTACTGGCATTTACAACTCCAGAAACTCCTGCAAAATCTGCAAAATAAGTAGTCCAAGAACTTAAACCACCACTAAAGTCACCATTAGTGACAATGTTTTGAGCAAATCCGCTAAATGTAAATATAGCGAATAACATCAAAGTAATTTTTTTCATAATTTTTTAAATTTAGTTGAATTGTAAATTTACACAACTATTGGATAAATAAAATTTTATGCGACTATATAAAAACTATACAAAATAAAAAATCACTAAATCGTTTGAAATTACAAGAAAATCCTTGATTTTGTAATATTTAACAATCATAATCAAAATTTGAAAGAAAATAATAATGTTGTGTTAATGTATAGGTAATTTTAACATACAAGTGCAAAATCATGATTAAAATAATTAATGATACATTAAATTTTATACACAATTTTGTCAATATCATAAAATCATTCATAAAATAATAACATATACATTATTCTCAAATTAACATTTCATCATTATTACTGACCGCATAATACTATATCACATTTCATAAATCATTATCTTTGCAAAAATTCTAATCTTGCTATGATTACAAAAGATTTTTCTAAACTTGAACCTAAAAAGAACATCTTAATAAAAGGTGCTGAAATTCACAACTTAAAGTCACTTGATGTTGCTATTCCAAGAAATAAATTGGTTGTAATAACAGGACTTTCAGGCTCGGGAAAATCATCTTTAGCATTTGATACTTTGTATGCCGAAGGTCAACGTAGATATGTAGAAAGTTTATCTTCCTATGCAAGGCAATTTTTAGGACGTTTAGACAAACCTAAAGTTGAATATATAAAAGGAATAGCTCCTGCAATTGCTATTGAACAAAAAGTAAATACTACCAATGCTCGTTCAACTGTTGGAACTTCTACAGAAATTTATGATTACTTAAAATTGCTTTTTGCTAGAATTGGTAAAACAATTTCTCTTGTTTCTGGAAACGAAGTTAAAAAAGATACTGTTTCTGATGTAATCAATAAAGTAAAAACATTCCAATTAGAAAGTCGTTGGCTACTTCTTGCTCCTATTCATTTAGAACAAGGAAGAAAACTAGAAGACAAACTAAAAGTTCTTCTACAACAAGGATTTGCTAGGATTTTGGTTAATAACGAAATGGTTCGTTTAGATGAAATTGACCAACATTCACTAGATAATAAAGATGTTTTATTAATTATTGATAGAATCATTGTTAAAGAGGAAGAAGAGTTCTTTAATCGCCTTTCTGATGCTATTCAAACTGCTTTTTTTGAAGGAAAAGGAGAATGCTATCTACAAGATTTATCAAATAATAATCGTTTAGAATTCAGTTCTAATTTTGAATTGGATGGCATGACATTTTTAGAACCCAACGTTCATTTATTTAGTTTTAATAATCCTTATGGTGCTTGTCCTACTTGTGAAGGATATGGAAATATCATAGGAATTGATGAAGATTTAGTGATTCCAAATACTGCACTTTCAGTTTTTGAAAACGCTATTTATCCTTGGCGTGGCGAAAGCATGGGTTGGTATCGTGATGAATTGGTAAACAAAGCTTACAAGTTTGATTTTCCTATTCATAAACCATATTTTGAGCTTTCTGAGCAACAAAAAGACTTGGTTTGGAAAGGAAATCAATATTTTCAAGGATTAAACGATTTCTTTAAGGAATTAGAGGAAAAAAACTATAAAATTCAGAATCGTGTGATGCTTTCACGTTATCGTGGGAAAACCAAATGTAATGTTTGTAAAGGAAAACGTTTACGAATTGAAGCCAATTACATTCAAGTTGGTGGAAAAACCATTTCTGATTTAGTAGATTTATCAATCAAGAGATTAATTCCGTTTTTTGCTGATTTGCAATTGTCTGATTATGATAAAACGGTTGCCAAACGACTTTTAATTGAAATCAATAGCCGATTGGCTTTCTTGAGTAACGTTGGATTAGAATATTTGACCTTAAATAGAAATTCAGCAACGCTTTCTGGTGGAGAATCACAGCGAATTAACCTAGCAACTTCGTTAGGAAGTAGTTTGGTAGGTTCGATGTATATTTTGGACGAACCAAGCATCGGATTACATCCAAAAGACACGGAATTATTGATTGGAGTTCTAAAAAATCTTCGTGATTTAGGAAATACCGTAATCGTTGTTGAACACGACGAAGATATTATGAAACAAGCCGATATGATTATTGATATTGGTCCAGAAGCCGGAACTCATGGTGGAAATTTAGTGGCACAAGGAACATTTGATGAAATTTTAAAATCAGATTCACTAACAGCTAAATATCTTAATGGTGAATTAGAAATTAAAGTTCCAAGAACACGTCGAAAATGGAATACTTATATAGATATTCTTGGAGCAAGAGAAAACAATTTACAGAATCTTGATGTTCGTTTTCCATTAGAGTGTTTAACTGTTGTAACTGGAGTTTCTGGAAGTGGAAAAAGTACTTTGGTTAAAAAAATATTATTTCCTGCCATTCAAAAAAGATTGGAAGGCGTAGGTGAAAAAGCCGGTCAATTCTCAGATATGCAAGGACATTATCATAGAATTCATCATATTGAATATGTAGATCAAAATCCAATAGGAAGAAGTTCGCGTTCTAATCCTGTGACATATATTAAAGCTTACGATGATATTCGTGATTTGTTTTCTAAAACTAAATTATCTAAAATTCGTGGCTATCAACCCAAACATTTTTCATTCAATGTTGATGGCGGAAGATGTGAAACTTGTAAAGGTGATGGTTCTATTAATGTAGAAATGGTTTTTATGGCCGATGTAGAATTACCATGTGAAACTTGTAACGGAAAACGATTTAAAAAAGAAATTCTAGAAGTAACTTTTGAAGGAAAAAACATTGATGACATTCTAACGATGACAATTGATGATGCCATTTCATTCTTTAGCGAGCACAAACAGGCTAAAATTATGCAAAAATTACAACCTTTGCAAGACGTTGGTTTAGGTTATGTTCAATTAGGACAATCCTCTTCTACTCTTTCTGGTGGTGAAGCACAGCGTATTAAATTAGCTTCATTTCTTGTAAAAGGAAATACCAAAGACAAAGCTTTATTTGTTTTTGATGAACCTACAACTGGATTGCATTTTCATGATATTCAGAAATTATTGACATCGTTTGAAGCTTTAATTGATAAAGGACATTCTATTATTGTTGTTGAACACAACTTAGATTTAATAAAATGTGCTGATTGGATCATTGATTTAGGTCCAGAAGGTGGTGAAAATGGTGGATTACTATTAGCAGTAGGAACTCCTGAAGATGTTGTGAAAAACAAAGCGTCGATTACTGGGAAATATTTGAAAGAGAAATTATAATTTTGCAAAAAAAATAAAACATGAAAAAAACTACAATTATTCTATTATTACTTTTGAGTTTATCAATTCAAGCTCAAAATTACACTTTTAGTAATCTTACAGGAACTTACTCCGATTTAACAGGAACAACCTCTATAAGTAATGGTGAAATTTGGGATGATCCAGAATATGATTTAGTATTACCTTTTTCATTTACCATCAATGGTAATACAAACTCAAATTTTAAAGTTTATGATAGTTATATTGTTCAACAAACTACTGGTACGATTTTCCAAGCGGTTGCCTCATTTGCTACTGATTTGATTGATCGTGGTGATGGCGGTTCAACTTCATTATCACCTATTAGTTATAAAATTGATGGAGTTACTGGAAATAGAATTGCAAAGATAGAATTTAAAAATTGTGGATCATTCAACGATAATTCTCTTGCAATGTTTGTGAATTTTCAAATTTGGCTATATGAAGGAACTAATATTATTGAATATCGTTATGGCCCAAGTTTAGTAACAGATAGTGTGAGTTTTTATGGAGGCGATTCTGGTGCTATAATAGGAGTAAGCGGTGTTGATATTAATGATAATTTTTCAAATGCACATTTTTTAACAGGACAAGCTTCTAATCCTACTCTTGCAACTACTGATGTTACAATAACTGGAACTCCTGCGCCAAACACAGTTTACAGATTCACACCAACAACTTTAAATACTACTGAAATAAGTTCATCTTCAGTGACCTTGTATCCAAATCCTTTTAATGATTATGTTGTAATAGAAGGTTTGAAATCAAATTTTAGCTATGATATTTATAATGTTAGCGGAAAATTAATACAAAGTAATCAAGATGCTACTTCTGGAACTGTAATTGACACAAAATCATTTGAATCAGGAATTTATATTCTGAAAATTGTTTCTGAAAATGAAACTATTATAAAGAAAATAATCAAAATGTAATTTGTTTATTTTAATAAATCATAAAAAATGGCTTCTAAATTTAGAAGCCATTTTTTTATTTTTATGTTTTATATACAAAACTAAATTCTAAAGTATACTTAGAGAAAAGTTTTTTAATCTTTTCTGATTTGATTAAGACTAAATTTTAAAAAGATCATATCCAACTCCTAGACTTAATATGGAGTTTCTTATATTTAAATCCGTATTGTCTTCATTATTGATATTTATAAATCCTAAATTGTATCTTAAGTTTATAAATAACTTCTTTGTGACAAATGCATTTGCACCTATATTAAAACCAAAATCAAAATTTGTAGTGACTTTTTTTAAATCTAAATTATCTTTAATTTCTGATTTTAAAAGTAATCCGAATTGAGGACCAAACTCTAAATGAAAATTTTCTAAATCTTTAAAAGCAAACATTAAAGGAACATTAATGTAATCAAAATTATATCTTAATTTATTGCTAATTCCTTTTAAATTATATCCTTGTCTAGAATAAACAATTTCAGGTTGAAAATTAAACATTTCGTTTAACTTAATTTTAGAATACAAGCCCAAATAAACGCTGGTTTTAGTTTTTTCATCAATATTTCCTTTAACATTGGCAAAATTCAAACCTGACTTTAACCCAAAATTATATTGAGAATAAATTAAGTTTGAATTTAAAAAAAATAAAAAAACAAAAACAACTACAATTTTCAACTTACTCATAAACAAAACTTAAAACTAATCTATAACTACTTTTTTAGTAATTCTCTTATCACCTACATTCAAAACACCTAAATAAATCCCTTTAGACAAATTGGCAACTGGAATAGATTCAATCAATTTTGCATTTTGAATAGGAATATTTAAAATTTCTTTTCCGTTGATATCTATTAAAGAAAAAGTATAATTTGTTTCTGTAATCGAACCTAAATTGATGTTTAAAATATCTTTTGTTGGATTAGGAAAGAAACTTACATTAAAATTAGAACTATTAGCATCTAATGATAATACTGTTGTACTTGCTCTAGCAAAATGCATTGTTGCTCCTATTGCAGCTTTGGCAACGTTATAATTATAAACAGGATCCATATTTACTAATAAATCGGTTGAAGTATGTCTGTGAGTTGTTTCGTTTGTTTCGTAAAAACCTGTAATAATATCGCTATTACTTTGAAATGACATATAATCTGAGCCATAAGCCGATGCTAATAAAGTATCTAATGGAGAATACAGTCCAACACAAGTTATAAGTTGATTGGTAAATGTATTTGATGCTGCATTATTTACTGTAGGTGATGAAGTATCGCGTTCACAAGTGATGGTATTGTTTACCATTCCGGCAACTCCTCCAACTTCGTCTAAATTGAAAACTAAACGAATATCCATTTTTGGAGTTGTAGAATTAACTACTGCAGAAACATAATTCTGACTTCCTTTTAATCCGTCTTCTTCTCCACTGAAATTGATGAACTTTATAGAATATTCTGTTGGTACATTTTGCAACAATCTTGCAATTTCAAGTATAGAAACAACACCACTTCCGTTATCGTTGGTTCCTGTTCCAACAATTGAATCATAATGACCACAAACTATTAGAAATGTATTCGGATAAAGAGTTCCTATTTTTGTTACTACTAAATTTTTACAAACTGCTGTTGATCCAGTGTAAGTATAAGAATATTCTTGAAGTTGATTGGAAGTATATCCATAACTTAAGTATTTATTTTTTAACCAATCTAAAGTATTTTGTAAAGCTGGAGTTCCTCTTCTCTTAACGCCTAAAGCTTCATATTGGGTTAAATTGGTAGTAATGTTACTTTGAGAACATTGATTTACAACATTAGCATAAGCTTGCTCAAACGTTTGACCAAATGAATTGGTAATTAATAATAAAGTAAAAACAATTAATAGTAGGTTTCGTTTTGTGAAATTCATAACAAAAAATGATAGTTATTTAGATAATGGCATCAAAAGTAATAAAATTTTGGTTACTTACTAAATTAATTTCTTAGAGATTAATTATTAAATAACAAATTGTTTTTCAATAGCTTAAAAATCATTAACAAATCGTTGACAAATCATTATAATGGCTTTGGCACACATGTTGGAATGTACTAAACATCAGAAAGATTATCTGATCGAAGAAGCTGAAAATCGAACGAGTAAGCAAAAGCTTTAAAACGATTTATTATGAGAACAATTACTTTATTAGTAGCAAGCATTTTGTTAACAACAAGTGTAACAATTGCACAAGAAACAAGAAGTTTAAATCACAACACAACTGCAAGTTGTAATTTTGATGAACCAATTTCATTTACAGAACGAGGCATTGAGTTTTTCGTTTTTACCAATGGAGACTTTGATTTTAATACACGTCCAGATGACTCTCAAGGAGACCATCACTATAGATTAGCAGGAAAGAGAACTTCTGAAGTAAATAGAACCAATCCAGTGAACTTTGGTGTCTTAATTGAACATGATAGTTTTGGTAGAGTTCGTAGAGTTGGAAACACTTTCATCAACTACGATAGCCGTGATAGAGTTAGTAGAATTGGTTCAGTATATATGAGATACAACAGATTTGCTCTTACACAAGTAGGTGGAATGAGAATTGTTTACAACCGTCGTGGTGAAATAATCGACATGATTGGTCAAGTGAAAAGAAATAGTGGTTTTATATACAACAATAACGCTACTGCAACAACTTACGGAAACGGTAATAATGGAAATGGTTACTACTATTACAGAACAGACGGAACAAAAGCTTTAGTAGAAGATGATGCTGCTAAAGAAGATAAAGAATAAAAGATTGATTGGTTGGTTAGGTTTGTTTAAATCCTGCGGATTCTGGGAAGATGATGCAGGATTTTTCATTCTGAACTTGATTCAGAATCTATCTTACTTTCTTCAAAATTGAGTTCATAACATTATTAAAATCTGAAGACAGCTTTAACTTGTAATTCATAAAAATATAAAAAACCGAAACTAACATAGATTTCAAAACAATATTTACAATAGGATTAAAAGAAAAATCCCAAAAGTAAAAGAGAAAGAATGTTACTATTAAAACTCCTAAACAATATAAAGTTTGATTGGAAAATGGATATAATTTCATCTTTAAAACCACAAAAAGTAGTTTTGCAAGACTATATAGTGTAATTGAAATTAAAGTTGCTATCGCTGCTCCGTTAATTCCATATATTGGTATAAAAATCATGTTTAGTGAAATCGCTAAAAAAGCTAGTAATAATCCCAAAAAAAGAACTGCTTTATAATATTTAGAATTAAAAATGATAGCATTATTATTACCTAATATCAAATCAAAATATTTTGAAATTCCAATGGTAAAAACAACAAAAATTCCGGTACTATAATTTTTAGGCAATAGCAAATACATTTGATTGATATTGACTAAAATTCCAACTAAAACCAATCCTCCTATTATTTGTAACGTTATAGAAGTCTTTTTGTAAAGTTCATTTAATTCTTCATGCTTATCTTCTGCCATCAACTTTGCAGTAATTGGATAGGTAATTTGATGCATTGCTCTACTTGGAACAGCAATAACAGTTGCAATAAAAATTGCTACAGAATAATAAGCTATATTCTCAATTTTTATGTATTGATTAATCATCGCTTTATCAATATCCAAAAGCATGTTTGCTATACTTCCTGACAAAATTATAAACAAGGAATAAATAAAAACTTCTTTACTATTGTGAGGTATTTTGAAATTGTATGTAATTGGCCTAATTTTCATTGCATAAAAAAGCATTACCAATGTGGTTGCTAAATAAATTCCCATTAAAGAATTAATAAATTCAAGAGGTGTAATCCATTTGAAATAAACGGCAAATAGAAAAATAGAAATAAAAACACGTAATAGTATTTCCTTTATAAAACTACCAAAAACAGACTGCATGTGCACTTTTACCCATGCATAAAAGATTTCAAAATAACCCATACAAAGTCCAATTATTGGAATTTGCCATACATAATCATAGACAATTGGGTTCATTTTTGATAATGATGTCGCTATCCAATCGTATTCAAAAAATCCAATTAATAGAACAGGAATTATTAACAAAAGTGGCAATACCAAAACAAATGTTAGAAAGGAACTTTTTTCGTCATCAGTTTTGTAATGAGAGAAAAACTTAATCAAAGTATTGTGTACACCAAACGCCAAAAGAGGAAAAATAACATTAGCTGAAGACAATAAATAACCTGTTAAACCATAATAAGTTTCTCCGAGAAAAATGGGATACATAAACAAGGCATTAGCTGCACCAATACCAAAACCAATATAAGTTATGATAGTATTTTTGATAGATTGGTTGATTACTATTCCCATGGAGGTGTTATGAGTTTTGAGTTATGAGTTTTGCGAGTTTTTCGGTCAAACTCTTTCGAGAATATTGTTGTAAACCAACTGGGTAAACTTGTAATTTATTTTCTAAATACAACTCAAAATTAAACAAAATAGTCTTTTTTAAACGCTCTTTTTCATTGTAAGTAAAGAAAACACCAGTATTAGTTGACGTGATGATTTCTGCAAAATCAGAATCTTTTGGTCCGATGGCGATTATTGGTCGTTCAGAAACCATGTATTCAAATAATTTTCCAGGAATAATACTTTTGGTTTCTTCAGAGTCAATTTCGATTAATAACAAAACTTGTGAAGCTTTCTGATGTTTTATCGCTTCTGAATGAGAAACATATCCTAAATTATTGAGATAAGAATCTAATTTAAATTCTGAAATTGAGTCTAAAATTTCTTGACTTACTTTACCAATAAGCTTCAATTGAAAATGAGTTTTAAACAATTCATTTTCTGAAATTAATTCTTGTAAAGATTCCCACAAAATCTTCGGATTTCTATCCGATAAAAACGAACCAATGTGTGCCATCGTAAACTTTTCATCTAAAGTTTGTTTTGGAACGTTTTCAACATCATAACCATTAGTAATTACTTCAATTGGTTTATTAGTAATAGCTTGAAATTCAGTTTTTGTAGTTTTGCTTGTAACTATAATCGTGTCAGCAGTATTTAAAACTTGATGTTCTAATGCTTTATGCTTTCTATCGGCGTAAGAAGATAATTTTAATGCTTTATGATAACCAATGGTTGTCCAAGGATCACGAAAATCGGCAAACCACTTCACTCCTAGTTCTTGTTTTAATTTCAAACCAATTAAATGCAATGAATGTGGTGGACCAGAAGTTACAATGGTATCAATATTATTTTCTTGAATGTATTTTTTTAAATAAGTCACAGAAGGATTTACCCAAAATTTACGTGCATCAGGAATAAATAAATTACCACGAACCCAAAGCATCATTTTCTCAACAAAACTTTGTTTTTTGGCTGCTGGAATAATTCCTGAGCTTATTTTTTTGGTTTCTTTTTTAGATAAAAATCCGGCTAATTGATAGGGTTCGAATATTTTATTTTTAAGAATAATTGCTTTATCAGAAACTTCACTCATCAAACCTTCATCAACAATAGGATAAGTTGGGTTTTCAGGAATATAAACTATAGGTTGAACATTAAAATCGGGCAAATATTTTACAAATTTTAACCAACGTTGTACACCTGGTCCGCCAGCAGGAGGCCAATAGTAGGTTATGATTAAAAGTTTTTTTTGTTCCAAAATTTAAGCAACTTTCTTCTTTCTATCTAAATATATTCCACCAACCAAAAGTAACATCATTCCAATAAAACTAACTAAAGCAATTGTACTTCCAGTTTTTACGACTTGAGGTTCAAATTTGAATTCAATTTTATGATTTCCTACTGGAATATTTAATCCTCTTAAAGCGTAATTTACTCTTAAAATTGGTGTCTCTTTTCCGTCAATAGTTGCAATCCAACCATTCTTATAATACATTTCAGAAAACACAGCAAAACCATTGTTTTTATTATTTGAAACGTATTTCAGATGATTTGGTTTGTATGATGTAAGTTTGATTGTTGCTAAACTATCAAGTTTGAAAGGCAACGATAATTCAAAGTTTTTTTCATCTTTTTCCTTTCTTCTAACAGCTACTTCTTTTGTATTTAAGTCGTTCAAAGCTTTCATTTCTTCATCAGCTGAATTTACACTTTGAATTTTTGAAACAAACCAAACGTTTCCATTAGCATCTGGATTTAATGTTGGGAATTCTTCTCCTTTTTCGTTAGTTTGAATGATGTATTTTACATTCAACATATCAATTACCTCTTTGTTGTTTTTGGCAATTTGATAGTCAAATAATTCTTGCATTGCTCTTGGTTTCACAGCACTATAACCACCAATTGATTTGTGAAAATAAGACGCACGAGCACTTGATAAATTTCCTTCAACTTCTAAAACTCTATAATGTGTTGTATCTTGAAGTATTTGCATATCTGAAGTTGTTGGTTCAAATGGAACATCCACTTCTCTTGCGCTTACGAAATCTCTACTACTAACATACTTTTTATCCACAAAAAACAAATCGGAAACCATAAGAATTCCAACAAGAATAATCGCTGTAGATTGAGCCACTTTATTTTTGGTATACATCCAAAGTACTAAAGCAGCCAAAAAAATAAAGAATCCTGAACGAAGTAAATCTGCAGAATACATAGTTCTTCTATCGGCTCTAACTGCATCTATAAAACCAATTCCAAACGATTTATCTTGACTTTGACTCAACATTTGGCGTAAATCTCCATCCATCGTTCCAACAAAATCAAATGCTCCTTTACATATGAATAAAACTATTATTAAACCTAATGATGTTCCAGCAGCTTTCCACAAACTATCCCATTGTTTTTCCTTATTTGTTGTAAAAAACGAATGAAGTCCCATAACAGCCAAAATAGGAATACACAACTCCAAAATAACTTGTATTGAAGAAACTGCTCTAAACTTGTCATACAATGGCATGTAATCGATAAATAAATCGGTAATAATTGAGAAGTTTTTTCCCCAAGATAACATCAAAGAAACGATTGCTCCTACTAGAAAAACATACTTAAGTTTTCTCTTATCGTGAAACATTGCCAAAACAAACAAAAAGAAAACTATCGCTCCAATGTAGGCTGGTGCTGCAACACTTGGTTGTTCACCCCAATAAGTTCTTGCATAATAGGAAGTAAACTGTTTAGCTTCTCCTTCTGATGCTCCATATTTTAACATGTAATCGTAAACTGCTGAATTTTCATCAAGCTCTTCTGCACTTCCTCCTCCAAAAAGTCTTGGTGCAATTAAATTAAAACTTTCTGCAATTCCGTAACTGTATTCATTTATGTATTCCTTATCTAATGTAGAAGTACTTACCTTTTTAGTTCCGTCTGGTTGTAATTTTAAGTCGCTTTTTCCTCTTGTACTAAAATCGGCATATTCTTTTGTAGCCAATAAACTTGTTGCATTCGAACCAATTGCAAAAATTAGAGCAACTGCAAAAGTTCCAGCAACATTTAATAAACCTTTAAAATCTTTATTTTTAATAAACTTATAAGAGTAGTAAATTCCTAAGCCAATAAGAACAATCAACAAATAATAAGTCATTTGAAAGTGATTGGCATTAATTTCTAAAGCAACAGCAAACATGGTCAGCATTCCTCCATAGAAAAATCTTTTTTGAAAAACCATGATTACACCTGCAACGACCAATGGCATGTAGGCTATTGCATGTGCTTTAGCATTATGTCCAACGCCAAGAATAATTATCAAATAAGTTGAAAATCCGAAAGCCAAAGCTCCGAAAAAAGCTTTTAATGGATCGATTTTCAAGACCAACATCAATCCATAAAATCCTAAGAAATATAGAAACAAATAATCGGCAGGACGAGGTAAAAAACGTAATGCGTCATCAATATGACCAATAAAATCATTTGGATATTTAGCTCCCAATTGATAAGTTGGCATTCCTCCAAAAGCGGAATTGGTCCAATAGGGTTCAGCGTTTTCAGATGCTCTAAAGTCATTTTGCTCTTTAGCCATTGCCGTATATTGCACAATATCTGATTGAGATATTTTTTTCCCTTGCAATACAGGATAAAAATAAATTAACGCAATTAGAATAAAACCACCAATGGCAAGTATATGAGGATATAATTTTTGAAGTTGCTTCATTTTAAATATTAGATTTTTGATATTAGATGTTAGATTTTAAACATTCTAACTTTAAACAATTTAGTTAATCAACTTCTTCATAATCAATATATTCACCAACTTTTTTTGTTTCACGAGGTTTATCGCTTTTTGTTGATGTATTGTAATTATCTTGATATTGTTGATTTTGTTGCTGTGCTTGTTCTTGAAACTGTTGGGTTGCTTTTTCAACCACTTTTTTAGCAATCACTGGTAAAAATAAACGTGCTAAAAACTTAATAATGTAATAAATAGCTATTAAATAAAATAACATTTTTACAACACCTCGAAAATCTGCTTCTTGCATAAAATAAAAATTTTGTCAAAAATACTAAATTCCCACATTCAAAATTAGCATTAGCTCTTAAATAAATAATAAATTAATAGTACATTTGAATTTCTAAATCAAAATAGCAAACTCACATAAAATGAAAATAAATCTTTTTGCTCTTTTTATTCTACTTACAACGATTACTAAAGTTAATGCTCAGCATACTGATGTTATTAATTCTAATCGTCCTGGAGAGTCTATGTCTGCATTTGCTGTTGGAAAAACTGTCATTCAAATTGAATCTGGTTTGAGTTATGTTAATGAAAAGCATAGTATTTTAGATTATAGTGCTACCGGATTCAGTGGAGATTTTAATGTAAGATATGGCTTTTTTAAAGAACAATTGGAAACAATTTTAGAGTTAAACTATCAAAATGATACGTACACTGCTGATGATTTTACAGAAATTACTAGAAAAGGATTAAAAACTTCAACCCTTGGTTTAAAATATTTGGTTTATGATCCATTTAAAAATTATGAAGAAAAAGTAAATTTATACAGTTGGAAAGCCAATCATAAGTTTAAATGGCGTCAATTAATTCCTGCGGTTTCTGTTTATGCTGGTGCTAATTTGAATTTTAGTTCCAATCCATTCTTATTTGGTGGTGAAGAAATTAGTAGAATTAGTCCGAAAGCTATGTTGATTACTCAGCAAATTTTTCCAGGAGCTTGGGTTTTTGTTACCAATGTATTTATTGATAAAGTTGGAACTAACAATCAAACACTTGGTTATATTGCAACTTTAACCAAAGGATTTAATGATAAATGGTCAGCTTATCTTGAAAATAAAGGGCTTCAAGGAGATTATTATGCAGATGGCTTTTTCTCAACTGGAGCAGCTTATTTAGTAAATGAAAACCTTCAAGTTGATGCTTATGTGAGTAAAAACTTCAAAACCACACCTGATTTTTTATTTGTTGGATTTGGACTTTCTTGGCGTTCTACAACTAATTACAAAGACGTCATGATTAGAGCTCCAAAAGGAGACAAAAAGAAAGACAAGAGTAAAAAAGACAAAGAAAAAGATAAAAAGAAAAAGCGTCTAGACGAAGTTCAAGTTGAAAAACCATAATCAAAAATGATTACAATTATTGAAGCCAATACTAAGGCGTTATTAAAAGACTATGTAAAGTTTCCGTTTTCATTATACAAGAATCATCCTTACTGGGTTCCACCGTTAATTCAAGATGATTTAGAAACATTTGATAAAACTAAAAATCCAGCATTTCATAGTGCCGAAGCATATTTTTATTTGGCTTATAAAGACAATAAAATAGTAGGAAGAATTGCAGCAATCATCAATTGGGATGAAGTAAACGACCAACAAAAAAAGAAAGTTCGTTTTGGTTGGTGGGACGTTATTGATGATATAGAAGTAACAAAAGCGTTACTTGAAAAAGTATATGAATTAGGAAGAAAAAACAATTTAGAATATGTTGAAGGTCCGATGGGATTTTCAAATTTGGATAAAGTTGGCGTTTTAACCGAAGGTTTTGACGAAATGGGTTCCATGATAACTTGGTACAATTATCCTTATTATAAAGAGCATTTGGAACAATTAGGATATGTTAAAGAGAAAGAATATCTCGAAAATAAATTTCCTTTTGAAAATGTAAAACCAGAGTTTTTCTTTAAAATTCAAGAGCTAATTAAGAAACGCTATCAACTTAAACCAGTTAATTTTACTAAAACAAAAGACATCATGCCTTATGTTGATGAGATGTTTGATGTTTTTAATGAATCGTATGCAAGTTTATCTTCGTTTGTAGCTATTACCGAAGTTCAGAAAGAATATTTCAAAAAGAAATACATTAGTTTTATTAATCCAGAATACATCAAATTTGTTTTAGACAAAGACGATAAAATGGTAGCTTTTAGTATTGTAATGCCGAGTTTTTCGGAAGCATTGAAAAAAGCAAACGGTAAATTATTTCCTTTTGGATTTTATCATTTATTAAAAGCTAAAAGAGAAAGTAAAGACGTTTTATTCTACTTAATTGGAGTTTTACCAGAATATCAAAACAAAGGTGTAACTGCAATAATTTTTAATGAATGTTACAATACATTTACCGAAAAAGGAATTAAAAACTGCATAAGAACTCCTGAATTAGAAGACAATACAGCAATCCATCAAATATGGAAACATTTTGATCCTGTGATTTTCAGAAGACGTAGAACTTATAAAATTGATTTATAAAACAAAAAATCCATCATTGCTGATGGATTTTTTATGAAATATATTGTAAAAAATTATTCTACATTTTCAACACTTGCCTCTGCAATTTTTGCATAAGTTCCGTTTACTAATTTTTCACGAATAGCTTCAAATGCTGCCAACGTTTCATCAATATCAGCCAAAGTGTGAGAAGCTGTAGGAATCATTCTAAGTAAAATTATTCCTTTTGGAATTACAGGGTAAACCACAATTGATAAGAAGATACCATAGTTTTCTCTCAAGTCATTTACCATAATCATTGCTTCCGGAATTGAACCTTCAAGGTAAACAGGAGTTACACAAGTATTTGTATCACCAATATTAAATCCTCTAGATTTTAAACCACCTTGTAATGCATTAACATTTTCCCAAAGTTTGTCTTTCAATTCTGATGATTTACGTAATAATTCCAAACGTTTTAAAGCACCAACTGTTTGTATCATTGGCAATGCTTTAGCAAACATTTGTGAACGTAAGTTATATTTTAAATAATCAATAATATCTTTATCAGCAGCTAAGAAAGCACCAATACTAGCCATCGATTTTGCAAAAGTTGAAAAGTAAACATCAATTCCGTCTTGGCAACCTTGCTCTTCTCCTGCTCCTGCTCCAGTTTTACCTAAAGTACCAAAACCGTGAGCATCATCAACTAATAAACGGAAATTGTATTTCTTTTTCATCTCTACAATTTCTTTCAATTTTCCTTGTTGACCACGCATTCCAAAAACTCCTTCAGTAATGAATAAAATTCCTCCTCCAGTTTCTGTAGCCATTTTAGTGGCACGTTGAAGGTTTTTCTCCATACTTTCAAGGTCATTATGCTTGTAAGTAAAACGTTTTCCCATGTGAAGACGAACGCCATCAATAATACAAGCGTGTGCATCTACATCATAAACAATAATATCATTTTTTGTAACTAAAGCATCAATACAAGACATTATTCCTTGATAACCAAAGTTCAATAAATAAGCTGATTCTTTTTGAACAAACTCTGCCAATTCTCTTTCTAATTGCTCATGAGCATTTGTATGACCACTCATCATTCTTGCTCCCATTGGGTAAGCCGCGCCATATTTTATTGCTGCATCTGTATCAGCTTGACGAACTTCTGGATGATTGGCTAAACCTAAATAGTCATTCAAACTCCAATTCAAAATATCTTTTCCTTGAAATTGCATTCTTGGACCTAATTCTCCTTCCAGTTTAGGAAACACAAAGTATCCTTCTGCTTGTGAAGCCCATTTTCCTAATGGTCCTTTATTATTTTGTATTCTTTCAAATAAATCTTTTACCATGATAAATATGTTGTTAAAAAACGATGCAAAAGTAGTGATTATTTTTTTATTGGTTTAGAAATATTTATTTCAATTTTAAATGACAATAAAAAATACATAATAATCAAAAAAGCAGCTATAAAAAGCTGCTTTTTCTCACATTTAATTCTAATAACTCCTTTAATACCTTTATATAAAAGACCCCAAATCAATTTATACCTTAGAAAAAATCTAAACGAAGAATATGGTATCAAGGAATTATTATTTTTTTTGCTAAAACTTTTAGAATTTTAAAAATCCTCTGTATAACAAAAATTAACCTAACTACTTGGGACAAATTTAAGTTCCATTTTTGAAATAGAATAGCGTAGTTTTACGTGTTTTTAAAAATATTATTAAGCACATTTTTGAATAGTTTCAAATAAAACATCTTTATTTATTGGTTTAGATAAATAATAATTCATTCCTATTTCCTTAACTCTGTCCTTAGTTGTTTCCATAACATCTGCTGTTACTGCAATAATTGGTATGTTTTTATCATTTACTCCTGAATTCCCTTTTCGAATTTCAATGGTTGCCTCATAACCATCCATTATGGGCATTTGCAAATCCATTAAGACTATATCGTACTTTGATTGATGCATCATCTGCAAACCTTCTTCACCATTAAAAGCATAATCCACCTCAGTATTCAGCCACTTTTTAGTAATCATTTTTAAAACCATTTGATTCATAGCATTATCCTCTACAACCAAAATTCGTTTTCCTTTCAAATTGTATTCTTTAGTAGCTGTTTTCAAAACTTCTTCTCGTTTTACAACTTCCTCAAGGCTTAATTTTACAGTACAAACAGTTCCTTGATTTTCAATACTTTGAATTTCTACAGAACCTTTGTGAAGTGTAACCAAAGCTTTTACAATATACAATCCCAACCCTAGTCCACCATACTTCCGTTTATTGTCAATAGATTGTTGTGAAAACGAATCGAAAATACTGTCAATTTTTTCTTTAGCAATACCTTCGCCAGTGTCGGAAATAATAAAAGTTAAATTTACTTTTCCATTTTCAACAAATGATTCAACTCTAAATTTTACAATGCCTTCATTTGTAAATTTCAGAGCATTACACAATAAATTCATTATAATTTGCCTTATTCTACTGCTATCACCTTTCAAAGTTTTAGGTAATTCTTTAGGAAGAAATATTTGAAAATCTAAATTCTTGCTTTTTGCTCTTAGCGAAATATCACCACGCACTTCCTCTAGTAATTGATGCAAATTGATCTCGGCTTCTTCCAATTTAATCTCTTCTTTTTCAATTTTAGAAAAATCTAAAATATCGTTTACTGAACTTAATAAACTACTAGATGAACTTCTTATCACTTCACATTTTTCTTGTATTGATTTACTATCAGTTTCACCTTCTATAGATTCAATAAAATTCATGATTGTATTTAAAGGCGTTCTCAACTCATGACTTATATTGGATAGAAAGTAAGACTTCATCTCGTTCATTTCCTCCGATTTTTGAAGAGCAACAGCTTGAAGTTTTTCTTTATCCTCTTTCAGTTTTTTAATCAAATTAGCCATTGATAATGATAGAAAAACCACCTCCAAACCTGTTCCTAGTTTTGAACTGTTTTCCGTAATAAAATTATAAGGCAATAAACTAAAATTCTTTAAAATAAATATTACAAAACCGGTAACTAATGAAAGAATACCCAAGGTGAAAAATTGGTAAACTATACCTGTCTTATTATATAGAATTATTAAGGATGAAATTATTAGAACCAATAAAAACAAACCTAATGCATTCATAATCGGATAACCATATTCAAACAATGTTGGAACAAAAACAATCATAGATAAGAGTCCAGCAAATAAAAAATAAAGAAGGTTATAACAAAAATTCAAACTACTACTTATCTTTTTTACCTCCAAAAATGTTTGAGCATATTTTCCGAGAAAAACACCAGAAATTATAGCAAACAACAACACTGATTTGTGTGATAACCATCCTGAATCTGGCGTTATAAACTGATAAAAATAACCATCTAATGAAAATTGAAGTAATCCAATAAAAACAACATACAAACTATAATACAAAAAGACTCTTTCTCTCATCGCATAAAAAAAGAAAAAGTAAAGGATAGATGCTATAACCAAAATTCCATAGAAGAAACCGAAAACAATTTGTTCGAAAGAAGTTACTTCTACAAGTTTCATTGGTTTTCTCAAAATCACTGGAGCATTAATTACCTCTCCATCACTCTTTAAATGAATGAAGTAATCTGCAGATTCATTTGGTAGCAAATAAATCGTGAATAGCGTTTTTCTATGCTTAAAACTCCTTTCGTTAAACGGAATATTATCGCCGCTCTTTTGATAATCAATCACTTTTCCATTAGCAACTTTATAAAGATTAGCATAATCAATAATTGGTCGAGAAGATTCTAAATAATATTTTACATCACTGTTAGTCTCGTTCTTAATAGAAAAATGCAACCAATAATTATCCTTCGAAAATCCCAAATCTGAATTTTCATTTTCTAATAATTTGAATTTTGATCTATTAATTTTTAGTACTTCCTCAATTGATAAATTCTTTTGTTTTACATTTATTAAAGAAGTATGCTCGTGAAGTGATAACTCTTCTAAAAATTCAGAATTTGTTTTATTAACAACAAATTGAGCAAAGGTATTGCTTGAAATAAAAAATAAAAACGCTACTAAAAATAGTAACTTAGTGTAGATTTGTTTCATGAAATAGTACGATTTGGGGTTGTACAATTGTTATTTACGAATTAAAATATTTTTTGGGTTTATTTTAAAGCAAAAAATACATTAATCATTAAATTTGCAATAAAAACATGAAACTAGTTTTTGCCTCCAACAACAAAAATAAAATTAAAGAAATCCAACTTTTGGTTCCAACTTCAATTCAAATAGTAAGTCTTGAAGAAATTGGTTGCACAGAAGAAATTCCAGAAACCGCTGATACAATAGAAGGTAATGCTATTTTGAAAGCCAATTATGTTACTGAAAAATATGGATACGATTGTTTTGCAGACGATTCTGGTTTGGAGGTTGACGCACTAAATGGTGAACCAGGCGTTTTCTCTGCTAGATATGCAGGTGAACCAAAAAACGATGATAATAATATGAATAAATTATTATCAAATCTTAAAGATAAAACCAACAGAAAAGCCAATTTCAAAACTGTTATTTGTTTGAATTATAAAGGCCAACAACATCTTTTCACAGGAATTATTAACGGAAAAATCATTGATGAAAAAATTGGAGACAATGGTTTTGGTTACGATCCAATTTTTATTGCAAACGACTACACAAAGACCTTTGCAGAACTTTCTATCGAAGAAAAATCAAACATTAGTCACCGCGGAATTGCAGTAAAACAATTGATTGAATTCTTGAAAAAATAGTTTCTAAATTTACAAATAACACCCAACTTCCAACTTCCAACTTCCATCTCAAAACACAACTACTTGAAAATCAAATAAAAACAAATTAGTTTATATTGTTTTTAAAGACTACCTTTGCACCCAATTTAAAATACTTTATGAATAAATTTGAACAATTAGGTCTGAATGAGTCGTTACTGCTGGCGATCAAAGATCTAGGATTTGAGAATCCGTCAGAAGTGCAAGAAAAAGCCATTCCAGTCTTATTGGAAAAAAACACAGACTTAGTAGCTTTAGCACAAACAGGTACAGGGAAAACAGCAGCTTTTGGTTTTCCGCTAATCCAAAAAATCGATGCCGAAGACAGAAGCACACAAGCGTTAATTTTATCACCAACGCGTGAGCTATGCTTACAAATCACCAACGAGATTAAACAATACTCAAAATATGTAAAAGGTTTACATACAGTGGCAGTTTATGGTGGTGCAAGCATTACAGAACAAGCCCGAGAAATTAAAAGAGGTGCGCAAATTATTGTAGCAACTCCAGGAAGAATGCAAGACATGATTAATCGTGGTCTTGTAAACATTAAAAACATCAATTTCTGTATTCTTGACGAAGCAGATGAGATGTTGAACATGGGTTTTTATGAAGACATTGTATCCATTTTATCGGATACTCCAGATGAGAAAAATACTTGGTTATTCTCTGCAACAATGCCTGCAGAAGTAGCAAGAATTGCAAAGAAATTTATGCACGATCCAGCAGAAGTTACTGTGGGTAGCAAAAATTCAGGTTCAGCGACTGTTTCTCACGAATTTTATTGTGTGAATGCTCGTGACCGTTACGAAGCTTTAAAACGTTTAGCCGATGCAAATCCAGATATTTTTTCTGTAGTTTTTTGTAGAACAAAACGCGACACGCAAGCTGTTGCAGAAAAATTAATTGAAGATGGTTACAGTGCTGCTGCATTGCACGGAGATTTATCTCAAGCGCAACGTGATGGCGTTATGAAATCTTTTAGAGGTCGTCAAATTCAAATGCTTGTTGCGACAGACGTTGCTGCTCGTGGAATTGACGTTGATAACATTACTCACGTAGTAAATTATCAATTACCTGACGAAATTGAAACCTATAATCACCGTTCAGGAAGAACTGGTCGTGCTGGTAAATTAGGAACTTCAATCGTAATCATCACTAAAAGTGAGATTCGTAAAATTTCGTCTATCGAAAGAATTATTCAACAAAAATTTCAAGAAAAAACTATTCCTTCTGGAATGGAAATCTGCGAAATCCAATTGTTGCACTTAGCTAATAAGATTAAAGATACTGAAGTTGACCACGAAATAGACAACTATTTACCGGCAATCAACGAAGTTCTTGACGGATTAACAAAAGAGGAATTAATCAAGAAAATGGTTTCTGTAGAATTTAATAGATTCATCAATTACTACAAAAAGAAACGTGATTTATCAGGTGAAAAAGGTAGTGACAGAAGCGAAAGAAGTTCTGAACCAAGAGAAATTAGAGCTGGTGATCCTGTTCGTTATTTCGTAAATATTGGTGCTAGAGACGATTTCGATTGGATGCAATTGAAAGACTTCTTGAAAGAAACATTAGATTTGGGTCGTGATGACGTTTTCAAAGTTGACGTAAAAGAAGGTTTCTCTTTCTTTAATACTGACGGAGAACATACTGATAAAGTTATGTCTGTCCTTAATGGATTTGACCTTAACGGAAGAAGAATCAACGTTGAAATTTCTAAAAACGATGGCGGAAGCCGTGAAAGACGTGACCATAACGGAAGAAGTGGTGGCGGTTTCGGTGGCGGAAGAAGCTCAGGTGGTTTTAGAGGCGATAGAAATTCTGGTGGCGAAAGAAGAGGTTCTGGAAGTTTCGGTCCAAGAAGTGGCGGAGACAGAAGTTCGGCTCCAAAACGTGAAGGTGGTTTTTCATCAGACAGACCAGCAAGAGAAGGCGGTTTTAGAAGCGAAAGAAGTTCAGCTCCAAGAAGAGAACCAGGTTCGGCTCAAAGAGAAGAAAGAGCTCCAAGACGTTCTGATGACAATTCTGACCGACCAGCAAGTCGTTCTTTTGACGCAGCTAAAGTAAGAAGGCCAAGAAGAAGCTAAGCTTTTTTAAAAAAATAACAATTTTTAAAATTCCAAATTCCAATCATATACTTTTGGGATTTGGAATTTTTTTTGTAATTTTATTGGATTGTTAATTTTCTTATAATAATTTACAAAACCTATCGAAATTCTTTAAGAGTTTTATACTTTTAAACTTTCAAACAGACACATGAGATATTTTGCTCTAATTTTACTCTTCCTTTTCAACTCAAATGCTTTTTCGCAAGAGCTTTTGACGAAGAAGAAAGTGTATGGAACAGTAATAAACGGAACAACTTCTTTAGCATTACCCAATGCTAACATAATAAATATCAACAAAGTAAGAGGTTCTACAACCGATACAAAAGGTGCTTTTGAAATTGATGCCGATGTAAATGACACGCTTCACATCACCATGATTGGTTTTCAATCCTTGAGAGTTAGAGTAACCAATGACTGGATTAAAAACGGTACAGCAAAATTAATACTTACAGAAAAAGCCATTGCACTTGAAGAAGTAAAAATAAAACGCTACAACCTTACCGGATATCTAGAAGTTGACTCAAAACTTATTCCTGAAGAAGAAAATTTCCGTTATAGCATTTCTGGACTTCCTGCAGCTTATGAAATGGGTGAACGTTCACCAAATGCGTTTTCACGTGTGATGAATTCTATTTTCAATCCTGCCGATATGTTGTACAATTTCTTTGGAAAAAAACCCAAAGAACTCCGCAGGTTAAAGGAAATGAAGAAAGACGATACGGTAAAAAATCTTCTTGAAACCAAGTTCGACAGAGAAACCATTTGCATTTTATTAGGAGTAACTAAGAACGAAATTGCAGAAATTCTGCAACATTGCAGCTACTCTGAAGCATTTATACAAACAGCAAATGATTTACAGATTTTGGATGCCATAAGTCAATGTTACGAGCAATACAAAGTCTTAAAAAAATAAAATTATTTTTTTAATCTAAAACATTAAATCCTTAATTGTAAAAACGATTGAGGATTTTTTTATTTTTACAGATGCTTACATACATTTATGAGAATTTATAAATGTTATTTTTTGTAGCGACAATATACAAGTTAGCAGTAATATTATGGAAACAACCGAATTAATCAACAAAATAGAAGAAATTGAAAAAATTATTCCATCTGATTCTAATCAATGGACATATTATATTTGTCATTCTTTTTTCATAACAACAAGTCAATTTATAAAAAATTATATTGGAGAGGATACTGAATTTTATAAAACTTTAAGAGATTATAGTCAAAAAACAGGAAGTGGAAACGAAACTGACAAAGCTTGGGCAGCAAAAAAAGTTCTAAAGTCACTTAAAGATTATTTAATACTAAACTTAGAATTGTATCGAACTGAAAAATACAATATAAAAATTGATATTATCAGTGATTTTATGATTCAAGCAATAGAATTGTCTACAAATAAAAAATTTCATCCAGCAGCTGCAGGAATATTAATGGGAGCTTCACTTGAAGAATTCTTAAAACAACTCGCTGAAGATAAAAAGATTGATTTGACTGAAATTAAGAAAACAATAGATCCAATTTCAAAGGAACTTTATGATAAGAAAATCATATCTAAACAAGATTTGAAAGACATAACTTCATGGGCAGGAATCAGAAATGATGCAACTCATGGAAACTTTGATGAAGTTAATGATAGACAAAGAATATTAAATGCTATTGAAGGTGTTAATTTATTTATGAGAAAACATACAAACTAATATCATGAGTGATTTTAAAATTGGAGATAATATTTTCCACAAATCAAATTCCGCAGTAAAATGGGTAATTGAAAGAATTGATGAAAATGAAGCTTATTGTTCAACAGTAATAAAAGAAACTCTTGAACACAAGAAAGAAGTTTTTGCTCTAACATCAATTGAAAAATGTGTAGAACCAATTGTTATTTTTGGAAAGAGAACTCGAAATAACTATTTTTAGTTCTACTACCAACACAGATTTCAAGCTATTGTGGGTTTTGGAATTAATTTAAAGTTTGTTTTGTATCTTTGAAGTCAGTGCAAAACCGAAATTTTCGGAATCTTTAATCCGCAACAGTCGTATAGCCTAAGAATGTTAGCCGTGATGTTTTTTGACAACCAGATTAATAATCATGAATAAAAGTTGGAAAGATAAAAAATTAATTGGACAAGGAGGAAATGGAAATGTCTTTCGAATAAGAAAAGATGATGGAAAATTTTATGCAGTAAAAGTTTTGAATCGCACAAAAACTGACAAAGCATATGAAAGGTTTAAAGATGAAATTGAAATTCTAAAAAAACTTGATGGTGCTAATGGAATAATAAAAATATTTGAATACAATTTACCAAAAGAGATAACATCTGAAAACAAACCATATTATGTTATGCCTTTGGGTGTTAGATTAGACGAATACCTACGAAGCAGAACTCTTACACAATTTTACAGTATAATAATTAAACTCGCTAAGACTTTAGTAATGCTTCATGAACAAGGTATTACACATAGAGATATAAAACCAGATAATATTTTAGTTGTCGATAATGAACCTGTATTTTCTGATTTTGGATTGGCACATTTTCCTAAAAAAGAAAAAATTTCTGACCCAAAGGAAAAAATCGGCCCCAAATGGACAATTGCTCCAGAAATGAAAAGGATATCTTCAACAGCAGAATTTAAAAAAGCTGATATATATTCTTTTGCAAAAACACTTTGGATTTTAATAACCAAACAAGATTACGGATTTGAAGGTCAATATATAGCTAAAAGTTCAATATCAATTGACAACTTTGTTGAACTGAAAATAAATGATCCTTATTCAACTATTGGTGAATGGGAATATAATTCAGTTATTTTATTAGAAAACTTACTTATAGATTCAACGAATAATGACCCAAATAAAAGACCCGAAGCCTTATTTTTTTTAGAAAGACTTGAAGAATGGTACAATACAAGTTCTGTTTTCCATAAGAGAAATATATATGAATGGGAACATTGTTTGACAACAATATTTCCAATGTCAATTCCAGAAAATTGCTCGTGGACAAATATTAAAGAAATTCATACTATTTTACAGCTTATCTCTAAAGAATATGATAATTTAAACTATGCTTTTTTCCCAGAACACGGCGGAAATGATTTTACAAAGATTGAATTTGCCACAGAGGAAAATTGTCTCTTAATTAATGACTATTTAGTTATAAGTCCAAAGCGTCTTTATTTTGAATCAATGGGAAACTTGGACTTTAGTTATTTTATGTTAGAACTGAATAAAATGGATTCAATCATTGAAGAAAATAAAACTAATGTTAGAGAAATTTTATATTTAACTAAAAAAGGAAAATATTCTGAAAATAAGAAATTTAGTCGAAAAAAAATATATAGATATTTAAGAGGTTCGTTTATAATTACAAGAAAAACATCTGTTCTAAACCAAATTGATGGCGATTTAGATGGACATTTTGGAATTCATCATGAGAAAACAAATAATGAGTATAAATCGGTAGTAAAAAAACTTGTAAACGCATTTGAGGATAGCTAGATCGGCAAAGTGTTCCGTTAAAACCTGCTAAATCTCTCCTGACTTTGCGCATTTTTTATATTTAATAAAACGTAATCGATAAGTTAATACCTCAAGTAAATCACAGAAATCCTCTCAACACCTATATTTACTATTTATTTTACAAAATTTACATTTTTATTTACAATCCAAATCACTAGGTCAGAAAAATATCAAACTATATTCGCTTAATCAATTTTAAAAGAATATGAACCTATGAAAAAAAGTCTCTTTTTCCTGATCTTACCGCTGGCTGTGGTAATCGGACTAGTATTTACTAATTGTGAAATAAAAAGTAAACCAAAGCCATCCCAAAAGCAGTTGGCCGTTGTTAAAAAGAAAGACCCAATTACGGAAAAGAAAAAATGGGAAGCTTCTCCAGATGGTATAATGTACAAAAAATGGGAAGATTCTCCTGAAGGCAAAAAAGTGAGTGCCAGTTATGATAAAATAAGCAAGAATATAGAAGCTTTCAGAGATATGGAAGCTGTGGTAACCTCTGTTACTTTTCAACGTGAAAACGCGTCACCATCAGGACCAAAATGGCTTATAGTAAAGATTGGTGATGAAGATTATATGATGCAATTTGTCAAAGAAGAATTTGAGCTGTTAAAAAGTCTTAAAGTCAACGACAAAATAATTGTAAAAAGCCGCAGCGCAGGATGTTCGCCTAATCATCCCTATTTGATTATATCGAGCGATTATATTGCAAAAGACAATAAGGTACTTTACAAACGTGACCTTAGTAAAAATAATGGTTGCTAAAGATAAGAGCCAAATTCACCAAAGAGTTTAAATAAAAAGCTGCACAAATCTCTCCTGACTTTGTAAAGCTTTTTTATATTTTATAAAACTCAATCGTTGTAAGCTATTCTTTAAGATTTGAATAATAACGTTCTTCAATTCGTTTAATATCTTTGATAGAATTTCTAGCCCAATCCAATCGTTTTTCAAGAATTTCTTCTTCGGTTAGTTGCCAATTTAAGTTCGATTGACGCAATCTATTAGTAATATCTTGAATGATAATTGCCGCGGAAACCGAAATATTTAAACTTTCTGTAAAGCCAACCATCGGTATTTTGATATAACCATCGGCTTGGTCTATAACTTCTGGCGAAAGTCCTTCTTTTTCAGTTCCAAAAAAAATAGCGCTTCGTTTTGTTATATCAAATTCGTGAATCAAGCACGAATCATTGTGTGGCGTTGTGGCGATAATTTGATAACCTTTTTCACGCATAGCATCCATGCAACTTTGCACTGAGTTGAATCGGTTTACATCAACCCATTTTTGTGCACCCATGGCAATTTCGGCATCGATTCTTTTACCAAATTTTTCTTCAATAACATTCAATTGTTGAATTCCAAAAACTTCACAACTACGCATCACCGCGCTAGTATTGTGCAACTGAAAAACGTCTTCCATTGCAATCGTAAAATGATTGGTTCTATTCTTTAAAACCTCTAAAAAGCGTTCTTTTCTGTTTTCAGTAAGGATATCTTCTAAATATGCTAAGTAATCTAAATCGACCATTTTAAAAAAATAATTTTGGCAAAAATAGTAAAACAAGATTTATTCGAAACTTTTACTTTTATATCTTTGAAGAAGTTACCGTTTTGTCATTTCGACGAAGGAGAAATCACATAATGTAAATTTCAAGTGAGATTTCTCCTTCGTCGAAATGACAAACTATATGTAAATTAAATGAAAAAGAAATTAGTAGTTTTAACTGGTGCAGGAATTTCTGCAGAAAGTGGTATCAAAACCTTTCGTGATGCTGATGGTTTATGGGAAGGACACGATGTAATGGAAGTTGCTTCGCCTGAAGGTTGGCGCAATAATCAAGAATTGGTTTTAGATTTTTACAATCAAAGACGAAGACAATTACATCAAGTGAAACCTAATTTAGGACATAAAACTTTAGCAGATTTAGAGAACGATTTTGACGTTCATATAATTACTCAAAACGTAGATAATTTGCACGAACAAGCTGGAAGTTCAAAGGTTTTACATCTTCATGGTGAACTATTAAAAGTGAGAAGTGTAAAAGACAGCAACTACATTTTAGATTGGTCACACGATTTAAAAAGTGGTGATGTTGATAAAAACGGACATCAATTACGACCACATATCGTTTGGTTTGGCGAAGATGTTCCAGCGCTTGAAGAAGCTTTGCAAATTGTTCAAACTGCAGATATTATTGCCGTAATTGGCACTTCATTACAAGTATATCCAGCAGCAGGATTGATTCATTACGGAAAACCAAACACACCTATTTATTATATTGACCCAAAACCTGCAACGATATATGAATTAGCCAATCCGCTAGAAGTAATTCCTATGAATGCAACCGAAGGTGTTCCGTTTTTGAGAGAAAAATTGCGAAGAAGAGAATAGAAAACAGAGAATAGAAAATAGATTCTATGGATAGTCTATTTTCTTTGTTCTATATTCTATATTCTAAAATCGTTTAACTATTTTTGCGCTTTAAAAATAACTAGATTCTGAATCAAGTTCAGAATAAACAACACAACAACAATGCAACTAACAGAATTAAACGCTATTTCACCAATTGACGGAAGATATCGAAGTAAAACCGTTTCTTTATCACCATTTTTTTCGGAAGAAGCACTTATAAAATACCGAGTTTTAATTGAAGTCGAATATTTTATTGCTTTATGCGAAGCCGATTTACCACAACTTTCAGGTGTAAACAAATCGGTTTTTGATGCCTTACGTCAAATTTATACTAACTTTTCAACGGAAGATGCACTTTGGATAAAAGAAACCGAAAAAACGACTAATCACGATGTAAAAGCTGTTGAATACTTCATTAAAAGTAAATTTGATGAATTAGGATTAGAACCTTTCAAAGAATTCATCCACTTCGGATTGACTTCTCAAGACATCAATAACACTGCGATTCCTTTATCAACAAAAGAAGCTTTTGAAAAAGTATATTTACCAAGTTTGATTGCTGTAATTGCAAAATTAAAAGAATTAGCAATGGAATGGAAAGATATTCCAATGTTAGCAAGAACACACGGACAACCGGCTTCTCCTACTCGATTGGGAAAAGAAATTTTGGTTTTTGTAGAACGTTTGGAAGAGCAAATGCGATTGTTATTTAATGTTCCATTTGCAGCAAAATTTGGTGGCGCTACTGGAAATTACAACGCACATCATGTAGCTTATCCAAACACCGATTGGAAAAAATTCGGAACCGATTTCGTAGAATCAACTTTAGGATTACAACATTCTTTTCCAACAACACAAATAGAACATTACGATCATTTTGCAGCATTTTTTGATGCTTTAAAACGAATTAACACCATCCTTATTGACTTAGATAGAGATATTTGGACGTATGTTTCGATGGATTATTTCAAACAAAAAATCAAAGCTGGAGAAATTGGTTCGTCAGCAATGCCACATAAAGTGAATCCAATTGACTTTGAAAATTCAGAAGGAAATTTAGGAATTGCGAATGCTATTTTCGAACATCTTTCTGCTAAATTACCAATTTCAAGATTGCAACGCGATTTGACTGATAGTACGGTTTTAAGAAACATAGGAGTTCCGATGGGACATACTTTAATTGCATTTGAAGCTACTTTGAAAGGGCTGAATAAATTAGTTTTAAACGAAGTTAAATTTGAAGAAGATTTAGAGAAAAACTGGGCAGTTGTAGCCGAAGCAATTCAAACGATTTTACGTCGTGAAGGTTATCCAAATCCTTATGAAGCTTTAAAGGATTTAACTAGAACTAATACTATTATCAATAAAGAAGCTATTCATAATTTCATTCAAACACTTAACGTTTCAGATGAAATTAAAGTGGAATTGATGCAGATTAGTCCTAGTAATTATTTGGGTATTTAAATTTAACCACAAAGACACGAAGATTAAAAAGCACAAAGCTCACAAAGTATTTATATCCTTTGTGAGCTTTATTTTTTGTTTAGAAAACGAATTATACAATTAATATTTCGATATCATCTAAATTTCGATTACGTCTACTTCTACCTAATACTTTAGACATTACAATATTTGGAATATTAAATGGAAAAGAGAAAAACTCTAAAATTGAATCTTTTAAAATGATATCATTATAATTGTGAACCGATATTTTGAATTTTCCGTAGTTATTAATGTCAAAAGCATAAAACTTAATTGCTTTTTTTCCACATTTAAAATCTCTTCCTTTAAGGTAAAACTCCCTTAATTCAATATCTTCATTAGTTTCTAAATTTACAATTTGAACATAAAAATCAGGATTCGTTTTGATATGATGTCCACCAAGAATATAGATAACATAAGAACCATAAAATATTTCTGATTCTGTTGTGTCTTGAATATTAAATTTGATACTCATATAAGCGATAATGAAGTGAGATTCCTACGGAATGACAACTGCGAACTGAAATCTGCAAACTGAAAACTAAGCACTAAACTATCTAGAATAATTCGGAGCTTCTTTAGTAATCGTAACATTATGAGGATGACTTTCGCCAATTCCGCTAGTTGTGATTCTTACAAATCTTCCTGTTTCTTGAAGCGTTGGAATATCTTTAGCACCGCAATAACCCATTCCGGCACGAAGTCCACCAACGAATTGTTGCATACTCTCGTTTAATTCACCTTTATATGGAACACGACCCACAATTCCTTCTGGAACTAGCTTTTTAATATCGTCTTCAACATCTTGGAAATATCTGTCTTTTGAACCTTCTTGCATTGCTTCAACAGAACCCATTCCGCGATACGATTTGAATTTTCTTCCTTCAAAAATAATAGTTTCTCCAGGAGATTCTTTTGTTCCTGCTAAAAGTGAACCAAGCATTACACAATCAGCTCCAGCAGCAATCGCTTTTGGAATATCTCCTGTGTAACGAATTCCACCATCTGCAATTACTGGAACTCCTGAACCTCTCAAAGCCGCAGCAACTTCCAAAACTGCTGAAAATTGTGGAAAACCAACTCCAGCAACAACTCTTGTAGTACAAATAGAACCTGGACCAATTCCGACTTTTACGCCATCAGCACCATTTTCTACTAAATATAAAGCAGCTTCTGCAGTCGCAATATTTCCAACAATAACATCAAGATTTGGGAATTTAGCTTTCACCAATTTCAAAACATCAACCACACCTTTTGTGTGACCGTGAGCCGTATCAATAATTACAGCATCAACTCCTGCGTTTACTAAAGCGGTTGCTCTTTCTACAGCATCGGCAGTAACTCCAAGAGCTGCAGCAACTCGAAGACGACCAAATTTATCTTTATTAGCAACAGGTTTTTGTGCTAATTTGGTAATATCTCTAAACGTAATTAATCCAACTAATTTATTATTAGAATCAACTACTGGTAGTTTTTCAATTTTATTTTGTTGCAAAATTCCCTCTGCTTCTTGCAAAGTTGTTCCTTCGGCAGCCGTAACAAGATGTTCCGAAGTCATTACTTCTAAAATAGAACGCGAATTGATTTTCTCAAAACGCAAATCTCTATTAGTCACAATTCCTTTTAAAATTCCGTTTTCATCAACAACAGGAATTCCGCCAATTCCGTGTTCTTTCATCAACATTTTAGCATCACCAACGGTCGAATTCAAAGGCAAAGTTACTGGATCTATAATCATACCAGCTTCGGCACGTTTTACTTTTCTAACCTTTGCAGCTTGTTGCTCAATAGTCATATTTTTGTGTAAAACACCAATTCCGCCTTCTTGCGCCATAGCAATTGCCATAGAACTTTCGGTAACGGTATCCATAGCTGCAGAAACAACTGGAACATTCAACGTAATATTTCTAGATATTTTCGATTGAATATTAACTTCGCGCGGTAAAACTTCGGAATAATTTGGAATTAGCAGTACATCGTCATAGGTTAAACCTTCGCCAACGATCTTAGTAGTGTGTGCTTTCATTTTGCAATTTGTAGTTGTAGTTAAATTGCGTGCAAATATAGTGAAAAAGTAAATAGTAATTAGTGAATAGTGATTAGTTTTATCATTTTGTAAATTAAAATGACTAAAAATCCAATAAAAATGATTAACTTTAGTGTAACTTCTTAATTCAGTTTTATGATAGATTCTAAAGATAAAATTTCAGGGCTTTCCAATGAAGAAGTTACTTCCTCTAGAACCAAAAATGGTAGCAATTCTTTAGAACATCAAGAAAAAAATCATTTTTTGATGTCTTTGCTAGAAATGGTTAAAGAACCTATGTTTTTATTATTGGTGGCTGCTGCAAGCATTTATTATATTTCGGGCGATTATGGTGATGGAATTTTTATGACGGTTGCTATCTTTTTAGTGGCAGCGATTTCACTTTTCCAAGAAGCACGAAGCAGGAATGCAATTGAAACGCTAAAAAAGCTATCGCAACCCAAAAGTAAAGTAATAAGAAACAGTGAATTAATTGAAATTCCGAGTGAAGAAATAGTGCTTGGTGATTTCATTCAAGTGGAAGAAGGAACCTTTATTCCTGCTGATGCAAACATCATACAATCTAATGATTTTTCGGTAAATGAATCCATTTTGACTGGAGAATCGTTATCGGTTTTTAAAAATGAAACTTCCGAAAATAAAACCATTTACCAAGGAACTACTGTCGCAACTGGTTTGGCAATTGGCGAAGTTATTGCCATCGGAAATCAAACTAGCTTGGGTAAAATTGGTAAAAGCATTGCAACTATCGTTGAAGAAAAAACACCTTTACAAATACAAATCAACAATTTTGTAACCAAAATGTCGGTTATTGGTTTAGTTGTTTTCCTTATTGTTTGGGCAATCAACTATTATCATTCAAGAGTTGTTTTAGATAGTTTGTTAAAAGCTTTAACCATTGCAATGAGTGTGATTCCTGAGGAAATTCCGGTAGCTTTTGCCTCTTTTATGGCGCTTGGAGCTTGGCGATTAATGAAAATGGGAATCATAACCAAACAAACTAAAACCGTTGAAACTCTTGGAAGTGCCACGGTAATTTGCACAGATAAAACTGGAACAATTACTGAAAACAAAATGAGTTTGGCACAATTATATGTTTTTAAATCAAATGAAATTGTTGATACAAAAAATAGCCTAAATCTTGATGCAATAGAAGTTTTAAAAGATGCAATGTGGTCAAGCGAACCCATTCCGTTTGATACTATGGAACTTGCTATTCACGAAACTTACGCCAAATTAGACTCAGTTGATGAACGTCCGAATTTTAAATTAGTTCACGAATATCCTTTGGGCGGAAAACCTCCTATGATGACGCATATTTTTGAAGATTCTAAGGGTACAAAAATTATAGCGGCTAAAGGTGCGCCCGAAGCAATTATAGCGGTCAGTCAATTATCGGAAAATGAAAAA